>ENA-UERX01000050-UERX01000050.1-human-gut-metagenome-genome-assembly--contig:-NODE-50-length-75920-cov-8.993170_pt1 | contig 75920 bp, 58 predicted proteins | sample MGYA00242992_ERZ507993 | MGnify/ENA primary metagenome ERZ507993 (study PRJEB26167, sample SAMN06115487) | human gut metagenome | host: Homo sapiens | place: China:Chongqing | collected 2015-04-10... | reverse complement strand
AAATCCTTAGTTTTCAGAACTTTTATAAAGTTCTGAAAACTGGCTCAGCGGGGAGAAAAGACTTTTTCGACACGCTGAAGCCAGGCGTTGGCTTTCCAACGCCTGACTTTTTATGCGGTTCAACTGCCCGAGCGCCAGTGGGATACAATTTGCCATTCGTCCGTTCCCGGCACCAGGCGCAGGGTCAGGACTGCAATATTTCCGTTTTCAACAGATTTACGCAGATAAACGTAGTTTCCGACCTGTTCGCCGGATTCCGCTATAAAATAGAACATATTGAAATCTGAGGTATATGTATAGTAAGCGTCGTATTCCTCCAGATAGCAGACGCCGGAGGTGTCCAGATTGCTCGTGGTGATGCCGCCCCAGCGGGTCAGCACCTCGTTGATGCTGGAAATCGTGTGCCGGTGGATGGGTACCGGCATATCCTCCATGCGCGCCACCTGCTTGAACGGCCAGTCATCCAGCTTTTTCAACGCCTCAAATTCCGCCTCGGTCGCCTGGCCGCTGTCCGGGAAATAGCGGATAAATTCCTCAAAATTCAGGTTCCTGACATTTTTATAATAGGAGGAAAAGAAGTAACTGAAGGGCTGGATGTGAAAGTCCACAATGTCACCGCTCTCATCCCGGACCGCAGGGTCCATAACGGCGTTGTAGGCGGCCAGCTCCTCTTGCGTCAGGGTGTGCCGGGGACTGTACTGCCCTGTCAGCGAGATCTCCACCACGGCCTGAAAGGTTTCCCAGCCATTGCCCCGGTCGGCCTCGTAGAATACTGGAACGAGGTACTGATATAGGCCCGAACCGAACAGCGACTGATGCTGCTCCACCGTGGCTGCCAGATGCACCTGCTCCCAGCCGTGAACGTTTCTGGCCCGGGCGCTGTCCAGAGAACAGAGCTGCAGCTCGCCGTTTTTCTGCTCCACCGTGTAGGAGACCGTAAGATCCGCGGCACGCCCGTCCACCTCCGCCCGGTAGGTGGAGGTCATCGTAGTCCGGGTGGACGCGCCGGCGGCGGGAAAGCTCTCCGTCGGCGTGAAGCTCTCCGCCATGAGATACATCACCTGAGGCTCGATGAAGATATGCACGTAATTGCTGATACCCAGATCCGTCCACAAAGTCCAGATCCGCCAGCAGCCGTTCCCATCGGCGGCGGGGTAGAAGTAGTAGCGCTCGTTTATGCCGCCCTGCCGCCGTTTCCAGATCTGCTTGGTATCGTCCAGCGGCTCGAAGCCCTGCTTCCGGGAAGTAATATATTCGTCCTCCAAGGTCTGGGTGAACCGGTCTACCGTAAGGATGGAGCCGGTATCATAGCCGGAATACCATTCCCAGTGACCGTGACTGCGATGGGCCGTCACGTCCGCCATGATCCATGCGCTGCCGGGGATATAGAGGTAACCGCCGTCCACATCGTAGCGGTGGACGGGATAGTTGCCGGGCTTGTCATTGGGGTTGTTGTAGTTGATCTGGTCGATCCAGTCCTCCACATACAGCGGCAGATCCAGCTTTCGGTCCGTCACATACCAGTCGTAAATGGCCTCCTCCATGGTGTTGTGATAGCCGAAGAAATCGCCGCCGTCATTGATGGAGTCGTCGCAGAGGATGTCGTAGCTGCCGTCATCGTGCCGCAGGGCCACTATTACATGACGATCATCTAACGAGAAGTATTCCTCGTCGTCATAATACTGTCCGCCCACCAGCGCCACCGAAGCCGTGTCCACATCCAGCTTCACCAGATAGAAATATTCCCATTCCTCCAACACGCCGTCGGGGTCCAGCCCGGCCAGCTCGCCGCCCTTCGTCAGATATTCCAGCTTTCGATCCGTCACCGCGGCGGTATGGGGCTGGCCGCTGGCAGTGCCATCGGCGTTTTCCGTGTAATACCGCGCCTCCGTCTGGGACAGCATTACCTGCTGGACGTAGGCTTCCACGCTGGGCCACTGGCCGGTTTCCGTCCGGTCCGCCGGGGGATCTTCCGTTGGGGTGCCGCTCCCCTTTGGATTGGCGGCGCAGAGGGCGATCAGTCCCACGCAGACCACGGCGCACACGGCGATGATCCACGGCTGGGGCCGTTTCCAGTTCAGCAGGTTCCGGATGCGGCTGCCGGTGTCGCCCTCACCGAAGGCGAGGGGCATTCCCGCCACGATGCGGCGGCCGGTGGCAAGGCTCAGCAGAGAGGCGGAGTAGTCCGCCCGGATGTCCTCGCCCAATTCCCTTACCACTGCCTCGTCGCAGCTCATTTCCATGTCCTTCCCCGCCAAGATGAACGCCGCCCACACCAGCGGGTTGAACCAGTGAACGCACAGGGCCAGAAATGACAGGAGCTTTACCACATGATCCCGGCGGCGGAGGTGATACTGCTCATGCCGTAGGATGTAGCCCCGTTCCGTTTCCGTCAGGGTGGAGGGCAGGTAGATCTTGGGCCGGAACAGGCCCATGACAAAGGGGGAGGGGATGTAGTCCGCCAGATAGATGTTGTCCTCCAATCGCACGGCTCCCACCAGACGGCGGCGGAGCCGCAGCAGGGAGATCACGCTGTAAAGGAGCAGCAGGGCCATGCCCGTCAGCCACGTCAGGGTCAGGACCGCCACCGGGCCGCTAAGGGGTGAGGCTGGGGCAGCGGCAGGCTGAGTCACGCTGGGGGCGGTGCTGACGATGTTCTCGCCGGGTTCCGCCGGGAACGGCTCCTGGGGCAAAGGCGTCACCGTGGGGGCCATATTGCGGACGATGTCCGCCGGGACGTACTCCACCACGCTGGTAACGGCGGTCCGCTCCTGGGCTGGAGCGCCCAGCGCTCCCAGCAGGGACACGGCGGAGGTGACGGACACCGGACACAGCAGCCGGAACAGCACCACCGCCCACAGGGCGTAGGAAAAGACCTTGGGTGCCCGCCGCAGCAGCCGGCGGACTGCCAGTACCGCCAGGATTACCACGCTGGCGGTGAGACTCATATTACAGACGATGGGAAACAGCCGGTGCATTACAAACTCGCCCATACGCTACCTCCTGTTCTGATCGATCAGCTTTTGCAGCTCCGCAATTTCGTCCTCTGTCAGCTTTTTTCGCCGGGTAAACGCCGTGATAAACGCGGGCAGGGACCCGGAAAAGCTTTCCTCCACGAATTGCTGGCTCTGGGCGGTGTCATAGTCCGCCCGGGACAGCCGGCTGGTGACGGTGCCGCCCTCGTTTTGGAAGATGCCCCGGTCGCACAGCCGCTTGAGCACCGTGTAGGTGGTGGACTTCTTCCAGCCCAGGGATTCCTCCGCCAGCTTCACCAGTTCCGTGGAGCCAACAGGCTCTTTTTCCCAGATGATCTCGGCAAACCGGGTCTCCACCGGGCCCATTTTCAAATCGCTCATAGGTTCACCTCCGAGGTTTACTACACGTAGACCTTCTACTTGCAGTCTACAATGTGTAAACCAAATTGTCAAGGGGCTTTCAAGGAAAAAACGCCGGGAGAGCGGCATGAAAAAGGAAATCAGCGTGTCGAAAAAGCCTTTTCGTCCCGCTGAACAAGTTTTTAGAACTTTATAAAAGTTCTGAAAACTTAGGATTTCAATGGCGCAGGACACCCTTCTTGGGTTTCCCGCGCACACCCTTCCTTACCGTCGCGGAGAATTTACCACTTTATCGACAGTCTCCCTATATCGCATCTGCGCAAAAAAAGTGCGGATCCCGCCGTCCGAGATCTCGATTTTTTTGCGTATCCGAACGCCCGATCCGGCTGGGACAGGACGGCGCATTTTCCGCGTATTTATTTTTACACGAAATTGAAAAACCTCCCGCTCTTTTTTCTGCTGCAACTTTTACAAAAGATGAACTGCTGGCAAAAAAGCTGTTGACATTTGGTTTTCACCTTGCTATGATGCAACCAACAAAAACGCAATGACACAGAGTAGTAAGCAGGGCGATCCTCTCAGAGAAGTGCCGGTTGGTGCGAGGCACAGCGCGATCAAGCTGCCGAACTGGCTGTACAGCGGCTGCGTCGAATTGGAAGTAGATGCAGACGGGAGCTCCCGTTACAGTAGCAGGGATATGATGGTATCCCGTTGAGTGTGTTTCCAATACAGGAAACAAAGAAGAGTGGTACCGCGGAGGGTTTCTACCTTTCGTCTCTTCTGCCAACCGGCAGGAGCGACGAAAGGTTTTTTGTTTTTCCTGCCAACCATCGGACAACATTTGCAGGAGGAAGAAATCATGAAAACCAACACCAAAGTCCCCAAGACGCCCTTCTTTGCCGCTTTTTCCGTGGGCGCGGTCCTGTTCTCCGCTCACGCAGGCGGCGGATTCGCCACCGGCAACCAGGCCAACACCTATTACGTGGGTCTGGGCTGGACCGGCATCATCTCCGCCATCGCGGCCATGCTGCTTTTGACCCTCACCATGCGGGAAGCCATGATCATGTATAACTCCCGTGGCCTGACGAGCTACAAGCAGCTTTTTGAAACGCTGTATCATCCCTTTGACAAGATCGAATGGGCCTTCGAGGTATTCTTCTACATCATGGTGCTGATGGCCGTCGCCGCCGCCATCTCCGGCGCAGCCTCCGCTCTGAACAATTACTTCACCATCAACTACTACATTGGCGTTGCCATTGTCGGCGTCATCGTCCTGATGCTCACCATTTTCGGCGCAGGCATCGTCCGGGCCGCCTCCACCTACATGGGCATGGCCATTCTGGTCACCGCCATCAGCATCTATGTCATCGGCATCTTCAAGAGCGACAGCAGCATTTTCTCCGTCCTCGCCGCCGACTTTGAGACCACGGGCTTCATGAATATGCCCAGGGCCATCCTCAACGCCTTTACCTACGCCGGTTTCCAGTGCGTGACGCTGCCCACCATGATCGCCTGCGGCACCACCATGAAGAACAAGGCGGGCTGTGCCAAGGCCATGTGGATCTCCTTCATGATGAACGCCGTCGCTCTGGTCCTCTCCGTGTTCATGCTCATGAACTGGCAGAGCGTTTACACCGCTGTGGCGGGCGGCTCCACCATCCCCACCCTCACCGTCTGCAAGATCATCGGCATCCCCGCTATGGTGGCCGTTTACGGCACCTGCCTGCTCCTCTGCCTCATCTCCACCGGCGTGACCACCATCTTCGGCTTCGTGGCCCGGTTTGAAAAGCTCCCCATGTTCAGCGGCATCAAGTCCGCCCCCGTCCGCAGCGCCATTGTTTCCGCCTTCATCATCATCCTCTCCATGACCATTTCCATGGCCGGCCTCACCAACATCATCAAGTACGGCTACGGCTACTGCGGCTATCTGGGCATCGCCGTTGTGGTGGTCCCCTTCCTGACCGTTGGCGTATACAAGAACCGTAAATACTGCAAGGAGCACGCCTTCGCCAATGCCAACGCCGAGGAGGAAGCCGCTCCCGCCGTTCGCAGCAGCGTCCGTGCCAATCCGGTGACCGCCGACTGAACCCGTCCCCACCAACCAAGCGTTTTTTAAGAGGTGTTTATTATGCAAAAAGCTCTTTTTCCGGGATATACCGTAGGCCCTGACGCCTATGACGATATTGTCAATATCTGCTCTGCCTATGGCAAAAAGGCCGCCATCATCGGCGGCAGGAAGGCGCTGGCCGCCGCGGAGCCTCAGATCCGCAAGGCGGTGGAAGGCTCCGGCATTGAGATCATCGGCACCTTCTGGTACGGCGGCGAGGCCTCCCGCGAAAACATGGATATGCTCCGGCCTCAGGTGGCGGACGCCGACATGATCTTCGCGGTGGGCGGCGGCAAGGCCATCGACACCTGCAAGGTGCTGGCCCACGAGACCAACCGGCCCTTCTTCACCTTCCCCACCATCGCCTCCACCTGCGCCTCCTGCACCAGTTTGGGCATCGTGTACCATCCTGACGGCAGCCTGCGGGAATACTCCTTCTCCAAGATCCCCCCCAACCACATTTTCATCAACACGGAGATCATCGCCAATGCCCCGGCCCGCTACCTGTGGGCCGGTATGGGAGACACCATGGCCAAGCACTATGAGTGCACCATCTCCTCCCGCAACGATGTGCCCGCCCACTCCGACGCTATGGGCATTGCCCTCAGCTCCATGTGCGCCGCCCCCATCCTCCGCTGGGGCAAGCAGGCCATGGCGGACTGCGAGGCCCACAAAGTCACCCCGGAGTTGACGGAGATCATCGAGGCCATCATCATCTCCACCGGCTATGTCTCCAACTTCGTTCAGGTGGACTACACCACCGGCATGGCCCACGCCATGTACAACGGCTTCACGATCCTGCCCACCACGGAGGAATACCACCATCTCCACGGCGAGGTAGTCTCCTACGGCATCCTGGTCATGCTCACCGCTGACAAGCAGTACGCGGAGCGGGACCGGCTGCTGGCCTTCAACCGCTCCATCGGCCTGCCCACCCATCTGGCGGACATCCACGCCAGACCGGAGGACCTGCCCGCCGTTACGGAAAAGGCGCTGGCGGGCATCGACGTCCGGGTCTGGCCCTACCCCGTCGCCCAGCAAATGCTGATCGACGCGGTGATGGAGCTGGAGCAGGTCGGCTGACCCGGCAAGGCGGACCGTTTCCGTCAGAAAAAGTCAGAAAACCCCCGGAGCAACCGGTCTTGATCGACCTGTTGCTCCGGGGGTCATCCTTTCATTTGGGGAGAGAAACAGCAGACTGAGGGAAGCGGCATGGGAGATCCCCCCTGCCCCGCCACGAGAAAAAGCCCCGTCCGGCGCAATCACACAGATTCCTGCTTCTCCCGCTCGCTGATTTTACATTCAAAGCGGTCCTTGTTGGAATCCTGCGGGATGGGGGTGGGATAGCCGCCGCCGAAGCAGGCGGTGCAGAAGCCGCTCTCCGTGTGGTCGGCCAGCTTCACCACGTCACTGAGGCTGAGATAGCCGAGAGAATCCACACCGATGATTTCAGCGATCTCCGCAATCGTGTGGTGGTTGGCGATGAGCTTGTTTTTGTCGTCAATATCCGTGCCGTAGTAGCATTCGGACACAAAGGGCGGTGCGCTGACCCGCATGTGGATCTCCTTCGCGCCGGCCTTGCGCAGCAGGTCGATGGTGCGGCGGCAGGTGGTGCCGCGGACAATGGAGTCATCGATCAGCACCACGCGCTTGCCCTCCACCACGGAGCGGATGGGGTTCAGCTTGATATTGACCTCATTTTCCCGCATATCCTGCGTGGGAGAAATGAAGGTGCGGCCGATGTATTTGTTCTTGATAAAGCCCATGCCGTAGGGGATCCCGGACTGCCGGGCGTAGCCCATGGCGGCGTCCAGACCGGAGTCCGGCACGCCGATGACGATGTCCGCCTGCACGGGATGCTCCAGCGCGAGGAACGCGCCGGCCCGCTGACGGGCCACATGAACGCTGCTGCCGTCGATCACGGAGTCGGGGCGGGCAAAGTAGATGAACTCAAAAACGCACAGTCTCCGGGGCGCGATGCCGCAGTGGGATCTGTCGGACTTGACGCCGTTTTTGTCCGCCACCACGATCTCTCCGGGCAGAATATCCCGCTCAAAGCTGGCGCCCACGGCGTCCAGTCCGCAGCTTTCAGAGGCGAACACCACGCTGCCGTCCTTCAGCCTCCCCATGCACAGGGGACGGAAGCCGTGAGGGTCCCGGACGGCGATCAGCTTGCTGGGGGACGAAATGACCAGAGAATACGCCCCCACCAGACGGTCCATGGCGGCGGAAACCGCCTCCTCGATGGAGCTGTGCTTCAGCCGCTCCTGCACAATGATGTAGGCGATGACCTCGGAATCGGTGGTAGTATGGAAGATCGACCCCTGACTTTCCAGCTGGAGACGCAGCTCCTGGGAGTTGGTCAGGTTGCCATTGTGGGCCAGCGCCATGCGGCCCTTATAGTGGTTGACCAGAATGGGCTGGACGTTGCGCTTGTTGTCCGAACCGGTGGTACCGTAGCGCACATGGCCGACGGCGATGTTGCCAAGCCCCAGAGAGCGGAGCCGCTCCTTGGGAAACACATCGCTGACCAGCCCCACGTCCCGCCAGGAGCGGAACAGGCCGTCATCGTTGACAACGATACCGGCGCTTTCCTGCCCGCGGTGCTGAAGGGCGTACAGAGCGTAATAGGCTAACGAGGCCACATCGGCGGTGACATTGGAGTAAACGCCGAATACGCCGCATTCCTCGTGGAGGTGGCGGTCATCGCCGGCAGCCGGAGCCGCCTTATCAAGATCCGTGCACGCCATAGATTTACTGGGCATCGTGATCCAGCAGGCGCTTCATGATCTCGGCGTAGGCGTCCTCCACGCCGCCCAGATCCCGGCGGAAACGGTCCTTATCCAGCTTTTCATGGGTCTTGGCGTCCCACAGGCGGCAGGTGTCGGGGCTGATCTCGTCAGCCAGCACGATGGACCCGTCGGCCACCTTGCCGAATTCCAGCTTGAAGTCCACCAGCGTCACGCCGCACTCGGCCCAGAACGCTTTCAGCACCTCGTTGACAGCGAAGGCATCGTTCTTGATGGTCTCGATCTCCTCTGCCGTGGCCAATTTCAATGCCAGCGCGTGATAGGTGTTCAGCAGAGGATCGCCCAGCGCGTCATTCTTATAGGAAAACTCGATGGTGGGCTGATCGAACACGATGCCCTCCTCCACGCCGTAGCGCTTGGCGAAGGAACCGGCGGAGATATTGCGGACAATGACCTCCAGAGGGACGATGGAGACCCGCTTCACCAGCGTTTCCCGCTGGCTCAGCTCCTTGACGAAATGGGTGGGGATGCCGGCCTTTTCCATTTTGGCCATCAGGCGGTTGGTCATCTGGTTGTTGATGACGCCCTTGCCGAGGATGGTGCCTTTTTTCAGGCCGTTGAACGCGGTGGCATCATCCTTGTAATCCACGATGAGCAGCTCGGGATCATCGGTTTTGAATACTTTTTTTGCTTTGCCCTCGTAGATCTGTTCTAACTTCTGCATGTTCTACTCCTCCTGCGCATCTGCGCATAAAAATGATCAAAAATGTCAATTGGCCGCGTACATCTGCCGGTACGGGTTTTTGCTGTCCGGCGTCACCACGGTGAAAGGCCCGCCCATCAGCGCTGCCGCGTCGCCGCCGAACAGGGCGCACCAGCGCTCCACCAGCGGCCGCAGAAGGGCGGTCTCCTCCTTCGTGGGGGGATGGGGCGTCACCTGATCCGGGAAACGGATGGCGGAAACATCGCCCCTGAAAATCACTCGCCCGCCGTGCTGTCCCGTGCAGGGGAAATAACCGGCGGCGGGCTTTCCGTCCGTATGCAGCCCCAGCACCAGGATCGTGCCGCCTGCCTGATATTCCCCCAGAAAGCTCCCCGCCCGGCCGCCAATGACGATCACCGGCTGCTGGTCCTGATAGGCCTTCATGTGGATGCCTGCCCGATAGCCTGCGTTGCCCTGGACATAGATCTCGCCGCCCCGCATGGCGTAGCCCGCCGTGTCGCCTACGCTGCCGCGGACCACGATGGAGCCGCCGTTCATCGTATCGCCTACGGCGTCCTGCGCGTTGCCGTTAACGGTAAGGGAGCCGCCCCCCAGATACGCGCCCAGCGCGTTGCCGGGGATGCCGTCGATCTCCACCCGGCGTCCGCTCATGCCCGCGCCGATAAACCGCTGCCCAAGGCAGCCGGTGATGCGGCAGGACGGCCCGGCAGCCCGGATCGCCTCATTTAAGGCCCGGTAATCCAGACCCTTTGCTTGAATATCCATGAACTATCACACCTCCGCTGTTTTTCCGGTGGATCGGGATTTTTTTGCCGCTTACTCTCCGGCGTGGGCCACGCCCAGAATGGACAGCTCCTTTTCCGTCAGCCCCACGGCCCGCAGCATCAGCCGGTTGCCCCGCAAAGCCTCGATGGAATTGATCCCCATGCCGCCCATGATCTCCATGATCTCGTGCTTCCACGCCGTCATCAGATTGATGAGGCGTTCCGTGCCCTCGTCGGGGTCCAGCCGCTTGACCAGCTCCGGGCGCTGCGTGGCAATGCCCCAGGCGCATCTGCCGCTCTGACAGGTGCGGCAGAGGTGGCAGCCCATGGCGATCAGCGCCGCCGTGCCGATATAGCAGGCGTCCGCCCCCAGAGCCACGGCCTTGACCACGTCGGCAGAGGAACGGATGCTGCCGCCTGCGATCAGGGACACCTGATTGCGGATGCCCTCCTCCCGCAGCCGCTGGTCCACGGCCGCCAGCGCCAGCTCAATGGGAATGCCCACATTGTCGCGGATCCGGGTGGGCGCGGCGCCGGTGCCGCCCCGGAAGCCGTCGATGGCAATGATGTCCGCGCCGCCCCGCGCAATGCCGCTGGCGATGGCCGCGATGTTGTGGACCGCGGCTACCTTGACGATCACCGGTTTCCGGTACTGTGTTGCTTCCTTTAAGGAGCAGATCAGCTGCCGGAGATCCTCGATGGAATAAATATCGTGGTGGGGCGCCGGGGAAATGGCGTCGGATCCCTCCGGGATCATGCGGGTGCGGGAAACATCGCCTACGATCTTCGTCCCCGGCAGGTGTCCGCCGATGCCCGGCTTGGCCCCCTGCCCCATTTTGATCTCAATGGCCGCGCCAGCCATCAGGTAATCCTCGTGAACGCCGAACCGCCCGGACGCCACCTGGGTGATGGTGTTGCGCCCATAGCGGTAAAGGTCCTCGTGGAGGCCGCCCTCGCCGGTGTTATAGCAGATCCCCAGCGCCTCCGCCGCTCTTGCCAGACTTTCGTGGGCGTTGAAGCTGATGGAGCCGTAGCTCATGGCGGAGAACAACACCGGCATGGACAGCTCCAGCTGCGGCGTCAGCTCCGTGATCAGCCGCCCCTGAGTGTCGCGCCGGATGCGCTCCGGCTTCTTGCCCAGAAACACCCGGGTCTCCATCGGCTCCCGCAGCGGGTCGATGGGCGGGTTCGTGACCTGGGAGGCGTTGAGCAGCAGGCGGTCCCAGTAGACCGGCAGTTCCTTGGGGCTGCCCATGGAGGACAGCAGCACGCCGCCGGTGGCGGCCTGCTTCCAGATCTCCTCCACGGCATCGGAGGACCAGTTGGCGCTCTCCCGCAGGGCGCAGCGGTTTTTCTCGATCTTCAAAGCGTGGGTGGGACAGTACGCCACACACCGCTGGCAGTCCACGCATTTGCTCTCATCCGCCAGCATCCGGTTATGGGTCTCGTCAAAGCGGTGAACGCCGTTGGGACATTGCTCCACGCAGACCTTGCAGTTGACGCAGCGCTGCGGATCCCGCACCACCTCAAATTGCGGCGGCACATAGAAATCTTTCATCAGTAAGTCCCTTCTTTCAACCGGACGATGACCGGCTCGCCGCCCATGGGCGCCCATATATTCTCCGCGTCAGGCTCCATGACCCGGATGGCCGCCTCCTCGCTGGAAATGAACACCCGGTCATCCTTTTCGCCTACCACCATGCTCCGCAGCTTCAACCGGTCGTTCAGCGCCATCAGCCCGCCGGAAAAGCCGAGGATGATGGAGAACGGCCCCGTCAGCAGCAGGCTGGGAAACACCTTGCGGAGATACGTCAGCCGTTCCGCCTCCTGCGGCTCCATGCGCTCGATGGTGCTCCAGAAGGGAGCCGCCATCACGGAGGCCGTCTCCTCCAGCGTCAGTCCCTGCCGCCGCAGCAGGTAATCCGCAATGTACGCCATGACCTCCGTATCCGTTTGCAGCGTGCACTGATAGCCGAACATCTCCACGCAGCGGCGGTTGGCGTCATAAGATGAGATCTCGCCGTTATGCACCACCGACCATTCCAGCAAAGAGAACGGATGTGCGCCGCCCCACCAGCCGGGGGTGTTGGTTGGATAGCGGCCATGGGCCGTCCAGCAGTACGCCTCGTACTCCTCAAGGCGATAGAACCGGCCCACGTCCTCCGGATAGCCAACCGCCTTGAAGGTCCCCATATTTTTGCCGCTGGAAAACACGTATGCGCCCCGAAGCTCCGCGTTGATCTTCGTCACGATGCGGGCCACGTATTCCTCCGCGTCCAGCTGCAGCCGGTTCAGCACCGACTGCATAGGTGCCAGAAAATACCGCCAGATCAGGGGCACATCGGTGATCTCCGGAATCTGCCGGATAGGAATGTGCTCCGCCTTGACGATCTCAAAGCCTTCCTTCAGCAGCGCTTCGCAGGTCTTGCGGGTGTCCCGGCTGTCAAAGAAGATGTGGAAGGCATAGTAGTCCCGGTATTCCGGATAAATGCCGTATGCGGCGAAGCCGCCGCCCAGACCGTTGGAGCGGTCGTGCATGGGGATCATGCTCTCCACGATCTTCTCTCCCGTCATCCGGCGTCCCTCCCGGGAGATCACAGCGGAGATCGCGCATCCGGACGGGATGCGGACCTGCCCTTCTCTTTTCATGATGTTCACCCTTCCTCAAAACGGTGTTTTTTCCGTTACGAAAAAAGACGTTCATTTTTCAGCAGAGGGCTGTGCCTTTTGCTGAAAAATGAACGTCATTGCTCATCAAATATACAAATGATTTGTTATCATACTATAAGTGTTCTGTCTTGTCAATCCTTTTGAACTACCCACAACTGAAGTCGCAGCCTTCCGGCAGCGGCGAAGCCGCTGTTCAGCGAAGTGAAAAGACTTTTTCGCCCCGCTAAGGCGAAGCCGCCCGGTCATGGCGACAGTTGAGCAAGCACTTTCCCTGTGACAACGCGCATCCCCGGCTTTTTATCACACTATACATTCAAGTTCAGACGTGCTATCATGTGCAAAATGGGCGAATGTCGAAGTGAAAACGAAGCAGAAAATATCCAAGCAACTAATTTGAAGCGATCGAGGGACGCGTTATGAAAATCAGAAAGTACAGTGAAAATGATGTACCTGCCATGATACGTATTTGGAATGAAGTTGTCGAAGAGGGCGTTGCCTTTCCGCAGCTGGAGCTTCTCGACAAGGAAAGCGGCAGGGCATTCTTTGCCGCGCAGACGTACTGTGGTGTGGCAGATGACAACGGAACGGTTGTCGGGCTTTATATTCTCCACCCGAACAATGTCGGCCGGTGCGGGCACATTGCCAATGCAAGCTATGCGGTCGACTCCGCCTGCCGGGGAAAGCACATCGGAGAACAGCTGGTTTCCGATTGCCTTGTACAGGCCAGAAACAACGGCTTCAAGCTAATGCAGTTCAATGCCGTGGTTGAAAACAATACCCATGCCCGACACTTATATAAACGTCTTGGCTTTGTGCAGGTAGGAATGATCCCAAACGGATTTCTTATGAAGGACGGCTCCTACCAGAATATTTTCCTGTATTACCATGTGCTGTGACCATTCCGCCCCGCAGCAAGGGGACTCCCCTTCCTCGGTCACAGTTGGGGGCTGAATCTGCCGTCAGATACCGTACGCAAAGGAATAGCCGAAGAAAGCGGATGCACGCCTTTGTGGCGTGCATCCGCTCAGTTTGTTGAAAAAGTCTGTTCCCCGCCGGGCTGCGTAACTCTGTTGCTTACTTCGTTTTGTTTTCAAGGGGTCACTTCAGGCGGTGGCGGAGACCGCCGAGAACACGTACCCGCCCCGGACCGTGCGGATATAGGTGTGGCTGCCGCCCATCTTCCGACGGAGATTGGAGACGGTATTCGCCACGACCTTCAGGGTGTCCGCGCTGTCCCGGCCCCACACGGCGGAAAACAGATCCTCCTTGGAAAGCGTGACCCCCGGATTGCTGGCGAGAAACAGCAGCATATTGAACTCGATCCGGGTCAGCGCCAGCGCGGTTCCGTTTTGAAACGCCTGTTGGGAACGTCCGTCAATGGTCAGTTCCGGAAAGGTGAGCGTGTGCCGGGAGCTGAGGGAGACCCGCTCTGCGGCGATGTCCTCCCGCCGCAGAAGGGCCAGGATCTTTTCCTCCAGATCCCCCTCGGCCCCGTTTGCTTGAATGATGATCATAGTGTGTCTGTGTGTTACTCCGCGTCCAGCTCGTGGAGCAGGTTGACCATCTCGATAGCGCTGACCGCACAATCGTAGCCCTTGTTGCCCGCCTTGGTGCCGGCCCGCTCGATGGCCTGCTCGATATTCTCCGTGGTCAATACGCCAAAGAGAACGGGTACGCCGCTTTCCAGAGACACGGCGGCGATCCCCTTGGAAACCTCATTGCAGACGTAGTCATAGTGGCTGGTGGAACCGCGGATCACCGCGCCGAGGCAGATGACGGCGTCATACCTGCCGCTCTTTGCCATCTTGGACGCCACCAGCGGGATCTCAAAGGCTCCGGGAACCCACGCCACATGAACATCGTTCTCCCGAACCTCGTGCCGCAGCAGGCCGTCCAGTGCGCCGCTGAGGAGCTTGGAGGTGATGAATTCGTTGAACCGGGCGGCTACGATGCCCACCTTGATGCTTTTGGAGACCAGCTTTCCCTCGAAAGTTTTCATAATTAAGTACCTCTTTCTTTGTTAATATTTCAAAATGTGTCCCATTCGTGCCTGCTTGGTTTTCAGGTAGAACAAATCATGCGCTGTTGCCGCCATCTGGATCGGAACCCGTTCGGAGATTTCCAGCCCAAACTCGGAGAGCTGATACACCTTGTCCGGGTTATTGGTCAGCAGGCGCAGACTCTTGACGCCAAGCTCCCGCAGGATCTGCGCGCCGAGGAAATACTCCCGCTCGTCCCCGTGGAAGCCCAGAGCCAGATTGGCCTCCAGCGTGTCCATGCCCTGCTCCTGCAATTCGTAGGCCCGCAGCTTGTTGATGAGGCCGATGCCCCGGCCCTCCTGCCGCATATAGAGCAGGATGCCCCGGCCCTCGTTTTCGATCTGGGTCATGGCGGCGGCCAGCTGTTGTCCGCAGTCGCAGCGGAGAGAGCCGAAGGTGTCTCCGGTCAGACACTCGGAATGAACCCGGCAGAGAACGTCCTTCCCGTCACCGATGTCGCCCTTCACCAGTGCGACATGGTGCTCACCATTCAGACGGCTCACAAAGCCGTAGGCTTTGAAATCTCCGTATTTCGTGGGCATATTTACCGCTGTGACCTGATCCACCAGCTTTTCGTGGCACTTGCGGTACGCCTGCAGGTCCCGGATGGTAATGAACTTGATGCCGAACCGCTCCGCCAGCGTCATCAGCTCGGCGGTGCGCATCATGGTGCCGTCCTCCCGCATGATCTCACAGCACAGGCCGCATTCCTTCAGCCCCGCCAGACGGCACAGGTCAACGGTGGCCTCCGTATGGCCCTCCCGCTCCAGCACGCCGTTTTTCTTCGACAACAGCGGGAACATATGGCCCGGTCGGCGGAAATCCTCCGCCTTCGCGCCCTCCTCCACGCAGGCCATCGCCGTCACGGAGCGCTCGGCGGCGGAGATGCCGGTGGAGGTGGAAATGTGGTCGATGGACACCGTGAAGGCCGTTTCGTGGTTGTCGGTGTTGTTCTGCACCATCTGGGGGAATTGCAGCTTGCGGACAAAAGCCTCCGACATGGGCATACAGATCAGGCCCTTGCCGTGGGTGGCCATGAAGTTGATGTTCTCCGTGGTGGCAAACTCGGCGGCGCAGATGAAATCGCCCTCGTTTTCACGGTCGGGGTCGTCTGTGACCAGAATGATCTTCCCCTGTCTCAGATCCTCCAGTGCCTCGGGAATGGTATTGAAATTCATAGTAAAAACTCCTTGTTAAAAGCCGCAGCGCAGCAGCATTTCTTTTGTGAGGGTGCTTTCGTTTGCGGGGGTATGCGGTTTCGTTTCTTCCGGACGCAGCAGCTTTTCGATGTACTTGCCCACCACGTCGGTCTCCAAATTCACCGGGTCGCCCCGGCGCCGCTGGCTCAGATTGGTCTGGGCCACCGTATGAGGGATGGTGGACACGGAAAAGCCCTCGCCGTCCACGGCGGCCACCGTCAGGCTGATGCCGTCGATGGCAATGGAGCCCTTTTCCACCACATAGCGCAATATCTCCGGCCCCGCGTGGACGGTGTACCAGACGGCGGTATCGTCCCGGCGGATGTTGGCAATGTGTCCCACGCCGTCCACATGGCCCGCTACGATATGTCCGCCGAAGCGGCCGTTGACAGGCATGGCCCGTTCCAGATTGACTACGCTTCCCGCCGAAAGTCCCGCAAGGGACGAGCGGTTCAGCGTCTCGTGCATCACGTCCGCCGAAAAGCCATCGGGAAAAAGCCGGGTCACCGTCAGGCAGATGCCGTTCACAGCGATGCTGTCTCCGATCCGGGTCTCCTCTAAAACAGTTTTCGCATGGATCGTCAGGACGGCGGAGTGCTGCCCGCGCTTGATATTCCTGATCGTTCCGACTTCTTCTACGATTCCTGTGAACACGGATATTCCACCTCGCTTTCTATCAGAAGATCCTCGCCCAGCCGTTCCATCCGGCTGTTTTTCAATCGGAAGGCATCGTCCGGGGCGGGAATGCCCACGCCCTCCACGGGGGTTTTCGCATCCCTTCCGCCGAACAGCTTCGGGGCGATATACGCCTGCACCTGCTGCACGATGCCGCATTCCAGCGCGGCCCAGTTCAGCGTTCCGCCGCCCTCCAGCAGGATGCTGTCGATCTGCTCCCGCCCCAGCCGCTCCATGAGCTGCCGGAGATCCACATGGCCGTTTTCCTCATTCAGACAGAGTACCTGGCACCCGGCCCGCTGGTAAACCGCCTGTCTTTCCGGGTCGGCGCAGCAGGTGGCGAGGATGGTCGGGATCTGATCTGCGGTGGTGACCACCTGCGCCTGCGGCGGCGTCCGCAGATGGGTGTCGCAGATGATGCGAACGGGGTTTCGCCCGTTCTCCATGCGGCAGGTCAGGAGAGGATCGTCCGCCAAGACCGTGCCCACGCCTACCATGATGCCCCGGAACCGGTGCCGCTGCTGCTGGACATGGCGCCGGGCCGTCTCTCCCGTGACCCACTTGGACGCACCCGTGAAGGCTGCGATCTTGCCGTCCATCGTCATGGCGTATTTCATGGAAACGAAGGGCCGCCCGGTGGTGATGTAGTGGAAGAAGATCCTGTTCAGCGCGTCACATTCCTCCCGCAGAACGTTTTCCGTCACCTCCACGCCGTGAGCGCGCAGGATCGCCACGCCCTTTCCCGCCACCAGCGGATTTGGGTCGGCGGAGCCGATCACCACCCGGCGGATGCCGGATGTCAGGATCGCATCCACGCAGGGCGGCTGCTTTCCGTGGTGGCAGCAGGGCTCCAGCGTCACATACATGGTGGCTCCGGCGGGGTCAGCGGTGCAGGATGCCAGCGCGTTTCGCTCCGCGTGGGGTTCACCGTACCGCTCATGCCAGCCCTGTCCGATAACTGCGCCGTCCTTTACGATCACGGCGCCCACCATGGGATTGGGGGCCGTCCAGCCCCGGCCCCGCTCCGCCAGCACCAAGGCCAGGCGCATATATTCCGCATCGTTCATATCGTTACCTCCAAAAGAAAAAGCCCTGAACGAATCGTTCAGGGCAAGACAGAAAAACACAAGTATCCTTGTGTAAAAGCAAAGCTCCGGAATGTAAACACATCCCAGAGCAACTTCCATAGACGCAAAGCAGTCCCCCTGCGTTGCGTTGTCATCTTCTTTCATCCAGACTGTACTGTCGGCTTCGGAGTTTCACCGAATCATGCCTTGCGGCTCGTGGGCTGTACCACCGGTAGGGAATCGCACCCTGCCCTGAAGATTTTCTATTCAATTACGGTGGAAGTATAGCACAGCGGCAGGTGGATTGCAAGGCCATTTTGCAAACCGGGACAAAACCGGGACGGTCAGGCTTTCAGGGTGGGAGGTCAAATATATGCCCTTCGCACTGCGGCTTCGGCTGCGGGACATGCAGAGAAGCATCGGAAGCACTGGCTTTTTGCACAGCCCTGTGGTATCATTTCTCATAGAGAGCCGAGAGGCGCAGACAAGAAAATCAGCGTCTATTTCACATGCGCATCCGAGCAGCTCCAGCAAAGACAAGCTGTCTGCGTTTTTTGAAAGATCGCCGTGTGTCTCGGCAGCGGCGAAAACACAATGCACGTTCTCTGAATGAGGTGACCGGATATGGCAAAGAAAATGACGCGGGCCGCGCTGTTTTTCATGATCGGGACGGTCATTTTGACCGCTTTCTACGAAAAGACCGCTTACGGGCCGGTGCTTTCGCTCGCCATTACCTTCGGAACGGTTTCCTACCACCTCGTCATGCGGCTGCTGGTGGGAGGCGCATTTCAGGCAGTGATGCAGAATCATGCAGATCTCCGCAAGCGGTGGTACCGGGTCGGCAGGCGGGAAATGGCGGTCTATGAAGCGCTGAAGGTAAAGCGGTGGAAGCGCAGAATGCCCACCTATGACAACGCGCTGTTTGATCCGCGTCTGCACACATGGGACGAGGTCGCCCAGGCCATGTGTCAGGCGGAGCTGGTCCATGAAACGATCGCGCTGCTCAGCTTTCTGCCCATTGCGGCAGGGCTCCGGTTTGGCGCATACCCGGTATTCATCGTGACCTCCGTTTTGTCCGCCGGATATGACCTGCTGTTTGTGATGATGCAGCGGTATAACCGCCAGCGAATCATGGCGCTGCGGGAGCGCAAGCGCACATCGTCCGCCTGCGCCAGATGAATCTGTGGCCGATCAGCAAAGGGCCGCCATCCCGATTTACCGGGCAGGCAGCCGGTTCTGCGGTAAAAATGAGCATAGCCGAAGCGCGAGATCGCGCTTCGGCTATGCTTTTTGTTCTGCTTGTTCTGCGCTTGTTGAAGCCGGGCGGAACGATGGGAGGAACCGTGCTTACCCGGCAAGAAGGCTGCTGAGTGCGGCGATCAGTTCCTCGATGTTAATGGGCTTGGACAGGAAGCCGTTCATACCGCATTCCAGCGCACTCTTCCGGTCCTCCTCGAAGGCGTTAGCCGTCATGGCGAGGATCGGAATTTTCGCCAGTGCAGGGTCAGGCAGCGCCCGGATCTGTCTGGCGGCCTCGCCGCCGTCCATAAGGGGCATCTGCACGTCCATCAGCACCAGATCGTAGTCTCCGGGTTTGGACTCCTTGATTTTTTCCACGGCTTCCACGCCGTTTTCCGCCGTATCCACCACGAAGCCGTATTTGCTGAGGATCTCCACGGCGATCTCTCGGTTCAGTTCGTTGTCCTCCGCCAGCAGGATGTGCTTGCCGCGGAAATCCGGACTGCCGCCGGGGAGGACGCTGTCATCGGTCTCCGTCTGGCTCTGGCCCAGAGCCACCAGCAGGGTCTCCCGCAAGTCGGACATGAACATGGGCTTGGAGCAGAACGCCGTGACGCCGGCGGCCTTGGCCTCCACCTCGATATCCGTCCAGTCATAGGCCGTCAGGATAATGATGGGGGTCCCGTCCCCCAGACTGCGGATCTGACGGGTCACCTCAATGCCGTTCATATCCGGCAGACGCCAGTCGATGATATAGGCGTGGAACGCATCCCCCAGCTCCATGGACTGCCGGGCCCGGAGGACGGCCTCCTTGCCGGAGAGCGTCCACTCCGAGCGCATCCCCACCCGGACCAGCATTTTGGTCACGCTGTCGCAGGTGTTGAAATCGTCATCCACCACCAAAGCCTTCAGGCCCTCCAGCTCCGCGATCCGCTCCGCACGGTGGTGCTCCGGCTGGACGCGCAGCGCCACACGGATGATAAACTCGGTGCCCTTGCCCGGCTCTGTCCGGATCTCGATGGTGCCGCCCATCATATCCACGATGTTCTTGGTGATGGCCATGCCCAGACCGGTGCCCTGGATCCGGCTCACGGTGGAGCTCCGCTCCCGCTCAAAGGGATCGAAGATCTTTTTCGCAAATTCCGGGCTCATGCCGATGCCGTTGTCCTTGACCCGGATCTCATACTGCTCCCGGTCCTTCCGGGTCCCCGGAAGCTGTCTGAGCCGGACGGAGACCGTTCCGCCTGCCGGGGTGAACTTGATGGCGTTGGACAGCAGATTCAGCAGCACCTGATTCAGCCGCGTCTTGTCGCAATAGACGTCCTCATCGGTGACGTCCATGGCGTCCATATAAAGCTCCAGCTGCTTTGCGTGGATCTGCCCGCTGACGATGGGCTTTAAGTCATGCAGCACATCGGACAGGTTGGTCTCCGTCTCCTCTAGATGGATCTTGCCGCTTTCGATGCGGCTCATATCCAGAATGTCATTGATGAGGGAGAGCAGATGGTTGCCGGAGGCCAGGATCTTGCTCAGATAGTCCTGAACCCGCTCCTTGTCATCCATATTGCTCACCGCCAGCGTGGTGAAGCCGATGATGGCGTTCATAGGCGTGCGGATATCATGGGACATATTGGAAAGGAACGTGCTCTTGGCCCGGTTGGCGGTCTCCGCGGCGCGGACAGCCTCCGAAAGAGCCTGATTGATCTTCTTGTCGGCAGTCCGGTCCGACATGACCAGAATGTACTTCGTTCTGCCCTCCACATTGCTGCCCATGGCGATAACGTGGAACCAGCGGTGCTCGCCGGTCTTCTGGTGGATATATTCAAAGTCCCATTCACGCTGCTCGTTGACCGCAAGCCCTGTGAGATAGTTCATCGTCTGCTCTGCGGACTCCTGGGGATGCAGCTTTCCCAGAACATGAACGTCCTCCTGGATCTGTTCCGCCGTGATCCCCAGCAGCTTTTCCGCGTTCGGGCTGACATAATCCGCCCGATTCGTTTGGGCGTCCAGCATCAGGAACACATCGTCCACGTTCATGGAGAGCTTCATGAACAGCTCATCCCGGTACAGGATCTCCATGTCCTTCCGTCTCAGCTTGACGCTGCTCTTTCGATGCACGAGCGCAAGGGCCAGCGCGGAAATGCCGAGGACAATCATGCTCACCATCACGATGGTGCTGGATTGCAGCGCGTTCATGCCGGCGTTGACGACCGCCGCCGGAACAAGACCCACGATCGTCCAATCCAGAATGTGGGCGCTCTGATACGTCATGTAGTACCGCGTGCCGTCCAGCGTTACCAGCCGGGAGCCGCTGCGGCCCTGCGTGAAATCGTCGGACAGGGTCTGAATATCCTCGCTGGTGAGAGGAGAGCGCTCCTGCATAGCGGCCAGCAGGTTGTAGACGTCCTCTTCCCTCTGCGCCGCGCAGTTGATGATGATGCGGCCGTCGGGATGGAGCACATATCTGCTGGCAGTCCCGTCAAAGGCGGAGATATCCAGCACCTTCACAATATCGTCATTGTAATAGGAAACCGCCACGGCGTCATACGCGAAGCCCCGATAGGTCCCCTGATTTTCCGGACGGGCAAACACCAGCATCTCCGGCTTTCCGGGCAGCACGGCAGTCATGACGATGTCGCCGCCCTGGGTGATCCGGTCCTCCAGATCATCCTGTATGCCCAGGTACCCCGTCTCCCCCGCAGCCGTCATATAGTTGCCATCGGCGGAGAGGAAGTAAAAGTCGGAAAAGCCCGTCTCCTGCTGAACAGCCTCGATGAGCTGCCGGATCTCGTCCTCGTCGGAAATATGCCGCATGGTGGTTTCCCACAGGTGCAGGTAGGTCAGATTCTTCTCCACCACCTCGTTCAGCATATTGTTGGACTGGTGGAGCACCTCCGCCAGATGGGCGGTGCTCTCCTCGTAGACGGTCCGGGACACGAAGTCGAAATATCGGACGCCGGCAGCGGCGATCCCCAATAACAGGACAAGCACCGCCGCCAAAGCAGCCACCCGCCGCTTCCCCAACGGTCTCATCCTTTTTGCGTGGTAATGCGTTTCTTCCATCTATCCTTACCTCAAGCTGATATAGGTCTCAGGCTCCGCAAGAACGGCGTCATCCTGTGCGGCGTATTCGGTCCAGGTATTCCGCACATGAACGTCTCCGCCTTCAAACATGCGGCTTTCATCCGCAAGGAGGGGCGCCATGTGCTTCGCCGCAGCCAGACAGGTCACGGTAAAGGTGTCCTCGTCCCGGACTGCCTTCCCGTCCCGTGTGACCTTCGTCAGGGTATACGTCCCGTGATCCTCCCGCACTTCCATGGCAATGCCGCTGACCACCGGCAGAGAGCCCCGGTTAAACGGCGTAAAGCCACCCTCACAGCCCTCCACAAAGGCTTTGATGGTCTCCTTCAGCTCGGCGCCGCTCATTTCCCGCTGGTAGGCCAGCAGCCCATTGGGCATGATCATGTACCCGGCCATCTTCTCGGTGTAGTCCGCCTGAAGCACCGAGCCGGTGAAGCTGCTCCCTTCCGCGATCAGCACATCGGTCCCATAGACGCCCCGCAGCGTGTTGGCCATCACGGAAGAAGCCTCATTGCCGCCCTCGGGGCGGAAGGTATTGGAATAGGTTCGCTCCACTGTCAGAACGGTCTCCTCAGAGACTTCTCTGGGCTCACGGAGCTGGCAGTCAAACGCCTTATACGCCTGCGCCGCGCCGTACTCTCCCGCGATCATCTTGGAGACCACATCCTGCGAGACAGAAAAGAAATCGTTGGAGGCGATGCGGATATACATGTGGTTCTCCTCCACCACCGGCCGCACCTCCTGCAGTGCGTCCGTAAAGCGAAGGGGCACATTCTGACTGTAGCTCAGCGTATCCTGCCCGTTGCAGACGATGTTCTGGGCCTCCGCCGACAGCATCACCTTCAGCACCCTCATGGCCTTTTCCCGGCGCGCCTCATCCTGTTCCAGTTCCCGGTTCAGCGCCACCTGAAAATACGGCGTTGTCATAAGCCACTTTTCGCCATTCTCACCGAAAAACGGCAGAAACACCGTGTCGATGCCCGCCTCCCGGAACAGGCTCACCCCTGCGGAGGAGCCGAAATACATGGCAAGCTGGCCGTTTTGAAACAGCTCGGTAACCGTGTCATAGTTGTTATTCAAGTCCTCTGCGGTCAGATGGGTGTCCTGAATGAACTGCTCCATGCGCTCAAAGGCCCCCGGCCACACGGTATCGTCCAGACCCACACGCTCCGTATTGGCAGGGTCGCTGTAAGCGGTGCGCCACTTGCGTCCCGCCGAGGAGGAAAGCGCTGTGGCAGACAGACCCTGTAAAGTCTCCATACAGGTATAGTCATAGGAATAGTCGGCGGTAAAGCCCCGGAGCCCCACGGCCTCAAAGGCGCGGCAGGCGGAAACGAAGCTGTCATAGTCCGTAGGCAGCGGGATCTCATACTGCTCAAACAATCCGTGATTCACCACAAAGCCGTGGGCGTCCGCGCACACCGGCAGCCAGTTGATGCTGCCGTCCTCATTCATGAAGCTGTTGAGGTAGGTATTATAAACGGTGCCCGCCTCGTTGCTGGTGGAAAGATCCATCAGGCTGTCCTTCAGCGGCTGTGCGTCATGGAGAGAAAACCGGCAGCAGGTGATCACATCCGGCAGCTCGCCGTTTTCGTTGAGGAATTTATAGAAATTCAGATCGTTGTTTCCCACCACAAATTCCACGTCCACATCCGGAAGCTGGGCCTGGACGTAGGGGGCGTACTTTTCATACAGGTTCGCCGTCCACAAATACACCTGGATGGGTTCTTCCTCATCCTCCGCAGTCCTCCCGGCGCAGCCTGCCAGGAGGGAAACGCTCATCGCCAGCGTCAGCAGCAGCGCAGCCATACATCCCCATACTCTCTCTTTCATAGGCTATCGTCCCTCCAAAAAAATCCGTTCCATCCCGCTTGCTTCTGCCCTCAAAAAAACACCTTCAGGACGTGGAACACCACATCCGAAAGTGTTTCGTTCTCAGAATATCAGGTTTTGGACACCGCAAGCACACAGAGAAGTCTCTGCGCAGCTTTGATCGATCCTGCCGCCAAATAGCTCCATGCCTGCCAGCTCCCGCGTTTCAAAAATCCGCAAAGCAGCCGGGTCCAGCAAAAAATGACGGCGGCCCGTCGTCGGCAGCTGGCTGACCCGGTGGGTCCCTTTAGCTTTGCGTCACCGGCTTGCGCCGGATTTGCCTGCGATTCACTTATAGAAAATAATAACACAGCCTTGCGCGGTTGACAAGAGTTCGTTAAGAAATATCTAAAGAATTTTAAGCTTTTCGCAGCCTATCGGGCGTGATCCCGGGGCTTTGAACCGTAATTGAAGGGTCTAAGCCCAAGGCAGACCCTGAAAACGCAGATCCCCTTCGGGGTTTTGCCCGGTGCCGGCAGAAAAAGAGTTCCGTTTTTGCCGATTATGGCAAAAGCGGAACTCTTTTTTGCGCTTTCTGCTCCGGACGTGCGGCTCGGCGGCGTTACCGCATCAGCTCCGACAGAACGCGGAACAGCTTCGGCAGGTCCAGCGGCTTGGCAATATGGCCGTTCATCCCGGCATTCAGCGCGTTTTTCCGGTCATCCTCAAAGGCGTTGGCCGTCATGGCCACGATGGGAACGCTGGCCTTCTCCTTGTCCGAAAGGGCGCGGATACGGCGGGTGGCCTCATAGCCGTCCATCACCGGCATCTGTATATCCATCAGGATCAGATCGTACCGGTCCGCAGGGGCATTCTCCACTTTTTCCAGAGCGATCTGCCCGTTTTCCGCCGTGTCCACCTCGAAGCCGGCCTCCTGCAAAATGGTGGAGGCGATCTCCAGATTCAGCTCGTTGTCCTCCACCACCAGCAGCTTCTTTCCGGAGAAATCCGGTCCTTTTTCTGCCGCGGCCGACGCATCCTCCGCGCCGAAGGGCTTCGCCAACACGCTGCGCAGCTCGGACATAAAGAGCGGTTTCGCACAGAAGGCCGTCACACCGGCCTCCTTCGCTTCCGTCTCGATATCCGTCCAGTCATAGGCGGTGAGAATGATGATGGGCGTCGCATCCCCGATGATTTTGCGGACCTGACGCACCACCTCGATGCCGTTCATATCCGGAATCAGCCAGTCGATGATATAGACGCTGAAGGCGTCCCCCTGCTCCATGGCGTCCTTGGCCCGGATGACCGCCTCCTTGCCGGAGATGGTCCAATCCGGCCGCATCCCGATGGACTGCAGCATCTTGCTGACGTTCAGACAGGTGCCGGTATCGTCATCCGCCACCAGGGCACGGAGGCCCTCCAGCTGGGCGATCTGCTTCGGCTCCTGCTTCTCTCCGCTGACGGGGAACCGCAGTGCCACCACGAATTCCGAGCCCTTCCCGGGCTCGCTCTCCACGGTGATGGTCCCCCCCATCATATCCACAAGGCTCTTGGTGATGGACATTCCCAGACCGGTGCCCTGGGTCTTGCTGACGGTGGAGGTCTCCTCCCGGGAGAACTGCTCAAAGATATGCTTCCGGAACTCCTCACTGATGCCGATGCCGTTGTCCCGGATGTGGAATTCATAGTCCGCATACCCCTTCGGCGCGGTGGGCTTCTCCACGATCCGCAGGCTGACCATACCGCCGGTGGGCGTGAATTTCACGGCGTTGGACAGGATGTTCAGCAGGATCTGGTTGAGCCGCATGGGGTCGGCAATGACCTGCTCATCCACAACATCGATGGTATCGATGAACAGGGACAGCCGCTTGGCAACGATGTTCGACTGAACGATGTCCCGGATGTCATGCACCAGATCCGGCAGATACACCGGCTTTGTCTCCAGGGTGACCCGGCCGCTTTCGATGCGGCTCATATCCAGCACATCGTTGATGAGGGACAGCAGATGCTGGCTGGCGGTGGAGATCTTTTTCAGGTAATCAATGACCTGATCCCGGTTGTCAATATGGGTGGCCGCCAAAGAGGTGAAGCCGATGATGGCGTTCATCGGTGTGCGGATATCGTGGGACATATTGAACAGGAACTCCCGCTTGGCGCGGTTCGCCGCCGCCTCATGGCGGACGGCAAGCTCCAGCTCGGCATTCTTCTGCTCCAGAGATTCCTTATAAGCCTGCTCGGACTTCTCCTGCCGGAGCTGGAATTTCCGGGCGGTGCTCCAGCGGAGCCCCAGGACCAGCACCAGGATCAGGATATACGCAGCCAGAGCCATCGTCAGGTTCGGCGAGGTGGCGCTGTCGATCTGCCTGGCGGGAACGTATGCGTAAAGATAGTAATTCCGCCCGTGGCTATACATGCCGTAGTACTGCCCTAAACCATTTCCGACGTTCACAAATGTCAGCTTTTCCGACTGATTGCCCTTTCGGATCGACTGGATCAGCTGATCGTCGGAAACGTCCTTTCCGATGAGCTCCGGGTCATTGGACGCCTCCACCCGGCTCCCCTTTACCACAAGGAAGGTTGCCACGGTGTCGACGTCATAGCCGTTCAGCAGAGTCTGGACGGACAGGACGGACTTCTGGGAAAAGGGCGCCTGCGTATGGCGGTAGGCCAGCACCGCGCCGGTGTTATTGGCGCAGCTATGTACAGCGATATCGGCATAGGTGCCGTCCTCCAGATATACCCGCTTCACATAGGTCTTCTGGGGATGGTCGATGACGTCAAGGACCGGCGCCCGTTCCAGATCGGTCCGGAGCCGGGCATAGCCGATGCCGTGCTCCGTGTACTCGCACACCACGTTCCCCTGCTGATCCAGTACGGAAATTCCTGTAAGCCACAGCTTGTCGGCATACGCCTCCAGCTCCGCCTCGCTGCAGTCCAGAGAGATCTCCTCCAGCGTCCGAATGACGGTACTGCCCCGCATCAGGCTTTTGGCGACGGCAATATTGTTGTAGTTCACATAGCTGTCCGTCTGATCCTTGATAAATTCGACTGTGGTCGTCAGCCGTTCCTCGCACCGACGGATATCCGCCTTGTGGGAGGAGGTGTACACCACGCTCAAAGCAATGATCCCCACCGCAAGACAGGCATACCAGAACCTTGCGCTGAACATGCTCTGTGTTTTTTTACTGCCCAAGGCTCTCTACCTCCAGATAGGTTTCGGGGTGCTCCAGATATCTGCCGAGGATCTCCTGCAGAGTGCCGTCCTGCCGCATCTGGGCAAAGGTCTCCGTCAGCCTTTGGGCCAGCCCCCGGTTATCATTGTTGGAAAAGGCGACGCCGATCCCGGTGACCAGCAGTGGCTTGTCCAGAATACGGAACTCCGCCCCGTAGTCCTCCATATATTGCAGAATGGCCATCTCATGGGTGGCAACAGCGTCCACATAGCCGCAGTCCAGCGCGGCGTACTGCACGCCCCGGTCCTCCAGGCTGATGATGGCCCCGAACTCCGGGATATCGGCGATCCGGTGGTGGAGGAACAGATCCTCCGGCTTTCCGGTGGACTGCACGGCGATGGTCTTTCCGGCCAGATCGCCCATGGTGTAAATATCGCTGCCCGCATCCACGGCGATCACCTGACGGCTGATCGCGTAGGGCCCGGCCCACTGGTAGTCATGCTCCCGGCCGCTCATGGAAAAGCAGCCCCAGATGCAGTCGATCTCGCCGCTGTCCACCAGTGTTTTCTTCTGTTCCCAGTCGATGGTGGTGAACACCGCCTGATACCCCATCCGCCGGAAGGCCTCCGTGGCGATCTCCACATCGATGCCGGTGGGGTCGCCGTTATCGTCCAGATAGACGTAGGGCGGGTAGGTATCGCTGCCGATGATGATCTCGGGGAGTGCGGGTTCCGGCTGCTGTGCGCCGCAGCCGCAGAGCAGCCCCACGGACAGCAGACAGGTCAAAAAAAGTGCTGTGATGCGTTTCATGTATCTCGTTTTCCTCAGTTTCAAAGCAATTCCCGCAGCGTTTCCCGCAGGATCTCCGTATTGATGGGCTTGGCGATATGGCCGTTCATTCCCACGTTGAAGGCCTTCTGCCGGTCCTCGGCAAAGGCGTTGGCCGTCATGGCCACAATGGGAATCCCGGCCTTTTCCTTATCCGGCAGGCCGCGGATCGCCAGCGTCGCCTGATAGCCGTCCATATTGGGCATCTGAATGTCCATCAGGATCAGGCCGTAGGTCCCGGCCGCCTCATGCTGATACCGGTCCACGCAGTCGGCGCCGTCTACGGCCCGATCCACCGTAAAGCCCATATCCTGCAAAAATGCGGTGGCGATCTCCGCGTTTAGGTCATTGTCCTCCGCCAGTAGCAGCCGCTTCCCGGTAAAGCAGTGGTCAGTCTGCTCCTCCGTCCCGGCGGGCTTCTTCTCACAGTGCGCCTGATCCGCCAGCTTATGGGTCAGCGTCACGGTGAATTTCGCCCCCTTTCCCTGCTCGCTTTCCACGGTGATCGTGCCGCCCATCAGTTCCACGAGGCTCTTGACGATGGGCATACCCAGTCCGGTTCCCAGCACTTTGCCCGCAGTGGTGTTCCGTTCTCTGGAAAAGGGCTCATACAGGTGCGGCAGGAACTGTTCGCTGATACCGATGCCGGTATCGGCCACCTCGGTACGCAGCGTCACATACCCCGGCCGGGCGCAGGGCAGCTCCTCGGTGGTGACCGTGACGGTCCCGCCGGGTGGGGTGTACTTGACGGCGTTGCTGATCAGGTTTGTAAAGAGCTCCTGCAGCTTTGTAACGTCGCATAGAATATCCAGCTTCGTCGCCTTCTGCACTCTGGTCAGTGTCAGATTCTTTTTCCGGGCCTCCCCCTGGAAAACGGCGACGATCTTGCCGACGACATCTCCCACGCGGTTGTAGTCTTCATTCAGTTCCAGCCGCCCGCTCTCGATCTTCGCCATGTCCAGCACGTTGTTGATGATGGACAGCAGCAGGCTGCCGGACTCCTCGATCATCTCCTGATAGTGGAGCAGCTTGGGGTCCGTCAGTTCCTTCCGCATCAGGTGCGCGTAGCCCAGAATGGCGTTCATGGGCGTGCGGATGTCATGGGACATATTCAGCAGGAAGGCGGTCTTGGCCTCGTTGGCCTTTTCCGTCGCCTGATAGGCGATCTTCAGCTTCTGGCGTTCCAGCTCCTGCCGCTTTTCCTTGGTGACGTTTCTGGTCACATAGAGGATGTTAGTGACCTGTCCGGCTTCATCCCGCCGCTTTTCGATAAACCGGGCCATGTACCAGTTGCCGTTGGTGGCTAAATAGTCCATCCCCACCGTATCGGTATCCGCCAGCCGGTCCGGCACCGTGGACAGGTCGAAGAACTGCCGGACCGCCATCCGGTACTCCGGGTCCACAAAGGTGCTGCACAGCTCGTTCAGCTTCTGCTGGGCCATGCCCCGGTGTCCCGTCAGGCGATGTACGGAGTTGTCGCTGGAGATCTCCTCATAGAAGTCCTCTTTCAGATCGATCCGGAAAATGGAGAAATACAGCCGGCTCACAGAGGAGATGATCTCGTGGTCCAGCTCCGCCTCCTGCCGGGCGGTCTGCGCCTCCCGCAGAGCCCGCTGGAAGCGCTCCCGCGTCTCATGCTTTTCATCGGTGTTGACGAAGATCCCGTCAAAAAACTCCGGGGACCCGTCCGCTCGGCGGGACAGGCCGCCGGTGGTGTGGAACCAGTGGTAGGTGCCGTCCTTGTGGCGCAGGCGGTATTCCACGTCAAAGGGCTGCTCCCCCGTGGTATCCTCCACCACCGCTTCGTAAGCGCTCAGTACCCGCGCCTCATCCTCCGGGTGGAGCTGTCTGGTCCACGCTTCAAAGGCATTGGGAAACTCCTTTTCCGAGTGGAAGCCCAGCATCTGCCGCAGCGTGTCGGACCATTCCACGGAGACCCGCTCCCACCGTTCATTGAACGTCAGGTGCCAGGCGCCGGAGGACATGGACTTGTGGATATTCCGGAAGGAGACGATCTGCTCCTCCAGCTTTTTCCGATAGGTGTCCTCCTTCCAGGAGTTCCGCAGAAGCAGGGCGCACTCGCCTGCCTCGTCGATGGGCAGGCAGTCGATATACAGATGAAATTTCCGCGCCTCGTCCCGCACCTCCAGTCTTGCGGGGCTCTTTTCAAAGGCCGCCGTATAAAACGGTCCCATCCACTCGCTTGCGCCATCCGGGCGCAGCGTCAGGAAGCTGTTGCTCACCAGCTCTGCCCGGGTCCGCCCCGTCAGCGTTTCCAACGCCTGATTGTAGCAGAGAAAGCTCCAGTCTGCCGGACGGCCGGTCTCATCCAGCTCCACGCGGATAATGCCAAAAGGCAGGGAGCTGTCTTTGAACATGGTGATCAGGGCTTCTTTTCCGCAATTCTGCACCGCAGTCTCCACCTTCCTGTTTCGATTGAATATTCATGCTTATTTATCGCGGATTTTTATATTTTCTTCCATTTTCGGGGGGGGGGTGATATGTTCCCCTTCTGTATAATATTTCTCTTTATTTTCATACATCAGGTAGTCCGCCTGACGGATGGCCTCCGCAAGGGGATGCACGCCGCTGACGCCGCCGATGCTGACGGACAGGTGCAGCTCCGGATACTCCGGAATGACGATCCGGCGGACCGCCTCCCGGATCTCGTTCTGCTTCCGCGCAAAAATATGCTCGTCCATTTTGGGGAACAGCAGCAAAAATTCATCGCCGCCGTAGCGGATCAGCGTATCCGTACTGCGGATGCAGGAATGGATCGCGGCGGCAATGTCCCGCAGGACGGTGTCTCCGGTCTGGTGGCCGTAGACGTCATTTACCTGCTTGAAGCTGTCCACGTCGATGATCGCCACATGCTCCATGCCCTCCAGATGGGAGCGGTAGGACTCAAAATACCGCCGGGCATAGGTGTTCGTGAGCGGGTCCATGAACAGCTCCATGTTCTCGGCCCGGCTGTGATCCAGCAGAAGCCGGGTGCCGTTGGCGTCGATCCAGCGGCCCTCACTCAGCTTGGACAGCATTTCCAGCACACAGGGCATCCCATTCAGGCACAGGTATTTGGAAATGACGAAGTACATATCCGTATTGGTAAATTCCAGCTTGTTCAGGGTCGTTTTCTGGGCAAATGCCCGGGAGGAAATGCAGTTGGCGCAGCTGCGGTCGTTGTCCCAGAAGGCCGCACAGTGGCTGCCGTTGGGATGGAGAACGCCCTGCTCGTCCAATTCCAACACGGAATTGGTAGTGGGGTCTACAAGGCGGACAACATCGAATACCATTCTCAGACGGCGCATCTCCGCCGCGAGGGCCTGCGTGCCGTCCTCCGTATTCACGTCCGCGGCCGACAGCAGCAGCGGCTTTTTGACGGAGAGCTGCGGGTCCACCAGTTGACCCACGGCACCCACATAGTGCTCCGGCTGCCGGTCGGACCACAGCGTCCGCACCCGCAGGTCGCACCAGTGATGCTCCGTGCCGCAGGGCAGCAGCAGGCTCACGGAAAATTCCGGTGTTTCCTTGGTCGTGGCAGCCATCGCCTCCTGCAGCCGGTGGAAATCCTTCTGACTCAGGCGGTAGAAGCACTCCGGGTGAGCAGCGTTCTTCACCGTATGGCGGTACTGGGGCGGTTCATCCCAATTGGTGATGTCCGCCAGACCGGAAAGCGCATCGAACTCAAACTGGATCCCGCCGCTGCAGGACGCGAAGAAGTCGATGCGCTCCTGCAAGGACTCCAGTATCCGCTGCACCCGGTCATTCCGCGGCAGATCGGCCCGGGCCAGAAGCTCATCGGACAGCCGGTTCACCTCCAGCCGGTAGGGATCTCCGTCCAGCGGGACATGGGACGTAATGCGGAGCCGGGGCGATACGTCCGCCAGGCATTCCAGCAGCAGCGGATTGAAGGCGCCGCACTCTCCGCCCAGGATCATGGCGATGGCCGTATCGTGATCAAAGGCTTTTTTGTAGCACCGCTCGCTGGTCAGCGCGTTGTAGACATCTGCCAGTGCCACCACCTGCGCGGCGATGGGGATCCGTTCTCCCCGCAGCCCGTCCGGGTAGCCGTGGCCGTCCCACCGCTCATGGTGCCAGCGGCAGATCTCCAAAGCGTAACGGAACAGCGGCTTTTCCTGTCCGAAGGTCATCTGCTCCAGGATCACCGCGCCGGCTGCCGCGTGGGTCTTCATCACGGCGAATTCCTCCGAGGTCAGCTTCCCCGGCTTATTCAAAATCTCCTCCGGAATGGTGATCTTGCCGATATCATGGAGGGCGGAAGCCGTTTTGATCAGGGCGATGTCCTCCTCGGAGAGATAGTAGTCCTTCGTCTTCTTTACCAGCTGGCGGAGCAGCAGCTCCGTTATGCTGCGGATGTTGCGGATATGGTCGCCGCCCTCATGGTTGCGGAACTCCACCACATGACTGAGAATTCCCACCATCAGGTTGCTGTTTTCCTCTTTTTCCCGGATCTGGTCGGAAACCAGATACATCAGCCGCTTCTGGTTGGCATAGAGCTTCAGGGTATTTTCCACGCGGTGGCGCACGATAAAGGTGTCGAAGGGGCGGCGGATATAGTCCGTAACGCCCATGGCGTATGCCTGCTGAATGGCCTGATTGGTCTCATCGGTGGAGATCATGATGACCGGGATCTCATCGATCCACCGGAAGCGGTTCATCTGCTCCAGCACCTGAAAGCCGTTCATCTCCGGCATATTGATGTCCAGCAGCATCAGATCCACCGTCAGCTTCTTTTCCATCAGCCGGACAGCCTCCCGCCCATTTTGAGCCTCAATATAGCGATACTGCTCCCCCAGGATCTCCATCAGCATCATGCGATTCAGTTTCGAATCGTCAACGATCAAGACCGTCTGTCGTTCCATACAGCCATCCCCTCCTGCTTCCGCTTGCAAAAAAGCGTGTCAACGCCCGCTTTTTGTTTTTGTATATTCATGCACCGCAGGTCTTCGCCGCGATGTACCGCGGCGACGGCCTGCTTCCCTCCCCCGGTCAGTCCACTGCCCGGAGAAGCTCCACCGTTCTGTTGTACGCCTGCGCCAGCTGGTCGTAAAGTGCTTCGCTGCCGTCCAGCCGTCCGGCCCGCAGAAGCTCCGTCAGCTCGCTGGCCGGGGCGGTCAGATGGGAGAAGCCCAACGTCAGACACAGGCCCTTGATGGTATGCGCCGCCCGGAACGCCGTTTCCACGTCGCCCTGTTCCAGCGCTTTCGTCAGCTCCGCAAAGCTCTTGTCCTCCGGGAACTTCACGGCGAATTTCCGGATCATGGCTTCGCTGGGAATTCGCTGGGAGATCTCCTCAAAATCCGCGCCCATCGCCTGATAACACTGCTTGATCGTCATTTTTGTGCCCCCATATCTGCTGTCAGCAATTTTATGAATGCAGCATTGTAACCACCGGCATAACCGGTGGTTACAATGCTGTCTAATTCGTCTCCTGATTGATCTGCTTCACCTGAAAATCGGCCTCGGCCAGCTTGGTGTCCCGCCGGTCCTCGATTTGGAACGCAACGGTAAAAATCCTTTTCGTACCATCATATTTTACGGAAAAGTCTTGGACCTTCAAGCCCTCCGGATAGGCGTATACACCCAGCAATTTATTTTCTCCCAGATACACCTGACCGCTGTCAGAATTCACGGTAAAAATATTCTCAGCCGTACCTTTCACATAGCCCACGCCCTGAATAAACACCGCGTCGGTCTCCACCGTGCAGTAGCGCAGCTTGTCGCTGATGGCGGTGGTCAGCGTGGAGCAAAGCTCCTGGGCCTGAGAGTCCGCCATGGAAATGCGGAAGCTCCGCACCGCAGCATTGGCCCCCACCGCCACAAGGCTGCTGAACAGCAGCACGATGATCACCGTGCAGAGCATCTCCGTCAGGGTCAGGCCGTTTTGATTCCGCAGTTTTTTCATGACCCGGCCCCCGCTTTATCGTGGCTGTAATAGTAATAGCCGTTGCTTTCGTAGAGCGACACCGGGCCGGAGCCGGTTTGAGTTTTATCAGTGCTTTTCAGTTCAACTTTCTTGCCGTCTATTTTTGTTGCCTCTTCATACCGGAACATAACATTCGTGTTCCGGGTCTTGGCGTTGATCTTTTCCGCCATGACCACAGACGTGGCCAGAATGCCAAAGGCCAGCACGGCGATCAGGATGGAGACCAGCGATTCGATCAGCGTTTCGCCCCGGTTATTTCTCAGCTTGTTCATGGGCCTGTCACCTCGATCCCTTTGGTGATCCTCTGCGGCTCCCACTTGACCGTGGTCTTGTACGTATTCGAGTAGTCATCTCCGTCGGAGCGGTATTCCGGGTCCGCCTGTGTCAGCGTCCCCTGCATGGTCAGGGTCATGCGGCAGTCATCCGTCTTACCCTCTTCCGGTTTCAAAGACAGCTGTACCTGAATTTGGCCGTCCTTCTGTGCGAAAAAGTCGGCTCTCACCGTCCGCAGGCTGGTATCCTCGTCGATCTTCAGATCCACTTCGATGGTATCCTTGAAATCCTTGAGACTGGCGTATTGAACGTTTTCGCTGCCATCCTCAATGCAGGCGGACAGCCATTGACCCATGATCCCCGTGGGGTAGTTTACATTAGTGCTGTATGAGACCGTATATGTTGTATGCCCTTCCTCATCCGTGTTCGCGGTATGGGTCTCCGTCATGGTCCGCTCATACTTGTCCCCCGCAATGCTGTCCCGGATCAGCTCCGCGGCGGAGCTGACCGTCAGGTAATTCTGCTGGGCTTCCCGGTCACTTTTCATGTGGTGGGCGGCGCTGACGGCAGCCGTCAGGATCGCCGCACCAACCGCCATGGCCAGCAAAATGAGCAGGAGGGCCATCAGGATCGTAGCGCCGCTGTTGTTTTTTAACTTTTTCATCCGGATCGCCCTCCTTTCTTCTCATTTTCCCGGAAAATCCGACGGCAAACGCCGTCCCATTGTGTTTGCTCAGCCTCCGCCGCTTATTTCCTTGACCGTTACCGGCAGGATCGCCGTGGCGGTGTAGTCCTTGCCGCCCACTTTGCAGGTCGCTGTGATGCGGAGCTGCGTTTCTCCCGCGGCAACGCCCGTGACCGTGATCTCATCACCAACAGGCTCGGTAACCTCTGCCACCGCCGGGTCATCACTGGTGACTGTCCAGGTGGCTGTATGCGCTTGATTCTTCTTGTCAACAGCCTTGAGTTGGACGGTCTTTTCGTTTCCAACGTTCAGTTCAACGCTTTCCGCTCCCAAGTTCACCTTCAGATCAGCTGTGACCGTGACCATCAGCCGGGCGGTGTAGTCGCCGTACTTCGCGATCACCTCGGCTGCGCCGGTCCCTTCGCCCTTCAGCGTGACCGCAAAGTCACCCGTTTCGTTTTTGGTAGCCTTTGCCGTGACCACGCCCTCGGGGCTGTAAGTGAATTCCAGCGATTTCGTCCCTGTCCCCTCGGGTACATTGAACAGATTCAGTTTCAGTTCCTTCGTGGCCCCGGAGGACGGCACATAGTCCGCGATCAGATCCAGAGAGACAATACCCTCGTTCCAGAGCATACCCACCTTGGGCCATGCGCCGTAGTGGAGGTTGACCGTCACCCCGGTGCTGTCCGTTCCCCGCAGCACGGTGGGGAAGGGATAATCCTGCCCTTGCAGAGCCGCGTCACTGCCGGGGAAGCTGTACTTGCCGTGGATCGTGGAGCCGTTTTCCATATTGGTGACCCAACCGAACCCATTGCCCAGCTTTTTCTGGAAGTTGTTGGCTGTCTTGTCGCTCCGGTTCGACATCTGGGCGTAGGTGCGTTCCGTCAGGCCGATGCTGTAAATTTTATCCTTGCCGCTTCCCCACATCACGCTCGCCATATCTTGCAGGTCGCCCTGGAGCATGCGCTTCCGCGCGGCCTCTTGCGCAGTGTTTGACGTCCCGCCTCCGTAAACATCGGCAAGCGAGCTTTTCGCCGAATCACCCTTTGCTCGCAATGCATTGGAGAAATCGATCTTCGCACTGTCAGCAAGATAGTAGCAGTTTTGGATCGTCAGCCGCTCCGCCTGACCAAATCTGTCCGCAACGCTGCCGATGAGGCTGATACCATTGATCGTTCCCTCCAGCTTCGGGAAGATCACATAGGTGTAGCAGTTCTTATAGGTCGGCTGACCGTCAATCACACTGGTGCTGCCGGTAAAGTTCACGAAGTTGGACGAGAAACCGCTGCCGCCGATGCCGCCAAGGAAAATATACGTAGCCGGACTTGATCCCCCACTCATATTGAAGGTGGTATTGTTCGTAAACTGAAGTGTTTTTGCGTCAAGTAGGCTTCCGCTTTCGTTTCCAACACGCTCGCGGAGCGTTTCATTCCCCACAGTGATCGTGCCGCCGGAGTAGCAGTCCGTCACGCTGTAGCGCACACCGCCAGCTATACCGCCCACGCGGACAAATGTGCCGTATTGCGGCGCGTTCAAGGCGCCGTTTTCATTGTTATCACGGTGGGTGCAGTTAATCTGAATGTCCACCACTGCGGTGCATTTCATCAGGTTAACGTTGGAAACACCGATCAAACCGCCGACTACCGCCTCACCAAGCTGCTGTTTATTTTTGCTGTTATCAGCAACGGTATAACCTGCGATGGCGCAGTTCTGGATGGTACTCTTGCCAAGATTGTCTTGATAATCATAAGCGATGCCCACCAAGCCGCCCAACGCATAGGCGCACTGATACTGGTCTTCATTCCGTGTACTTGTGCCCTTCGGCGTATAACCTGTGCTGCGCTGGATCACACCATCGTTGTCGCTGTAGAGCATGATGTTTTCGATCGTTGCGCCTGCCGTGGTGCCAAATACGCCCACATTGTAGCAGTAGGAATCGATGGCGATGTTCTTGATGTAGTAGTTCCCGCCGTTGTACTGCCCGCCAAACCACGTATACAGCACAACATTGTAGTCGCTGCCTGTATGATTGTCTACCGCGCCGGCAATGGGATAGAACACAGTATTCTCTGCGCCATCCGCCGGAGCGTTCAGTGCCATACCATTGAGGTCATGCGTCTGGGTCCAGCTCCGTTGGGGGCGGTTACTCAGCGCAGCGCTCATCTTCTGCTCCCCTTGCTCCGTGACCGTGGCGTATTGCAGATAGGGGAACTGATTATAGGTTTTTGAGGTCACCGGGCGGTCCGTTCCGGTATAAAAGGTGAAAGAATACTTAGGATTCCACCAGGGGCCCAAATACGTTGCTGTAACTTCACAGCTCCAGTTGATGAATTGGAGCTGCTCCACGGAGCGGATTTGGTACTGCTTTTTCGCGCCCGTCTTGCCGAGATCCTGCGCATTGCCCACATCCTCAACCGGGCAGTAGGAGTCTCCGAAGAAGGGGCAGACGGCGTAGGTGTAGGGCTTCCCATTCTGATTCAAGGTCCATGTGCCGTTGGCGGCAAGTGTAAAGCTGTCACTGTTGCTTTTGGTCTCTGCCGACAGCTGCAGGCCATTTTCGCCGTCGGTCCGATAGCAGGTGAAGGTATAGCCGGACACCTGCTTGGCAAGCTCTGTTTGTGCTTCGGCGTTTTTTGCTCCAAGGACAAAGTTGACGCTCGGCGTCAGGTTCCCACTTGTTCCGTCCTTGTAGTAGTAGCCGTAGCCGAAATCGGTGATCTTGCCGCCGTCATCGTGGGCGGTGCAAAGGCTGCTGCCCGTCTTGCGGGTATCTCCGTTGAAGCCGATGTAGGAGAAGTGGTAGCCGCTGTTGGCGCCGCCCTCCTCCTTTTCCCAATAGACCATGCCGATGGTTCCCATGTCCGCGTCGGTGACCCAGTCGCCGTAGTGGACGCGCGTCTTGGCCGATCCGGCGGTGACGCTGCTGGGATAGGGATACACCGTTTCAGAGGGGTCCGTATTCTGGTGTTTGAGGCTGTGCGCCTTATCATCAACCGTGGCAAAGCCGTCCAATTTCAGCGCCTTCATCTGCTTATGATTCTGCGCCTTCGCACCGTTGGTGCCCTCCTTGTAATCGTACAGGCGCACCGTCCCCGCGAAGGTATAGGTGCCGCCGCTGAGGTAATAGCAGTCGGAAACGCTGCCGTGATCCGACGTGAAGCCGTTGACCTCCGCGCCCGTCACGGCGCTCAGGGCCGTGGCGCAGTAGCTGTTGCGGATGGTGCCCTGATTGTCGCCCACAAAGCCGGAGATCATGGCACTGCCGCGGATCTCCGTCAGTTCGATGCTGCCGAGGGCGTAGCTTTGGCGGATGTAGCCGCTGCCGTCGTTCATACCCACCAGACCGCCGGCACAATAGCTCCGGGCATAGGTGCTGGTGCCGGTGATGCTGGGAATATCGGCGCTGCATGCCTGGATCAGGCCCTCGTTGCAGCCCACCAGACCGCCGAGGTAGTAGGTGCTGCCGCTGTAGGCGCTGCCGGACAGCCGGTAGCCGGAAACGGCGCAGTTTTTGATCGTGCCGCTGTTTTTACCGGCCAATACGCCTGTATACACCGTTTTCCACTGGACATTGCCGCCCAATTTGGACGTGGGGGCGTTTTCCAGCGGTTTCTCCGTTGTCACGACGATGTTCTCCAGCGTTCCTGTTGTAAAGCCGAACAGTCCGACGGCATGGCCGTCCTCCCCGCTGGCAAAGGAAACGCCGGTGATGATATGGCTGCCGCCGTCATAGCGGTGCTTAAAGGGAGCGTCTTCTTTCTGTCCGATGGGAGCCTGCTCCTTCACCGGCGTCTTACCCTTGCCGTAAGCAGGCCAGTCATAGGCTGCGTAATCAATGTCCCGCTCCTGCTGGAAGGCAGCCTTATCGGGCAGAATATTCCGGTATTCATCATAATATGCGCTCAGGTTATTGAGCTGCCGCGCCGTGCGGATGCTGACCAACTCCGGTGCTCCGGTTTTGGCCGCCAGCGCAGTCTTGGCAAAATGGGGGTTGTAGTAGTAGGCCTTGCCCGCCGCGCCGCCTACCATCAGCTCCGTGTAGAAGCCGGTCGGGACCGTTTCGACCTTCTGCACCAGATCCGCAGGCAGGGGAAGCAGGTAGTAGGTCTTTTCTGTACCGGCCTTGTCGGTGACCTTAATGGGGATCTTGTCCTCCGGTTTCAATTCATAGGGGTGGTCATTAACTGTCACGGTTACATTATCAGTAGGCAAGTTGTTCTCATAGACTACGCCGTAGCCGTCGCCCTTCACCGTTTCCGTCGCGGACAGCGCCTCAACGTTCGCACCGAAGAAGCCGTAGCTGCCATTCTCATACAGCTCATAGTACACCAGCGCGCCGTTTTCAAACTCCGCCTTCCAGTCACCGTAATGGGGCAGATCCTTCAGCTTGGGATAGGAATACAGCGTCAGGCCCAGACCTTTCATCAGGTTGTAGGCATAGGTATCGCTGTTCTTTCTGGTGAAGGCATTATTAGAAGAGGCAGAAGCGAACAGCTTTTCCGCGTCTGCGGCGTTCAGATCTTGATAGCTTTTCTTTTCGCCGATGGTAGGTTTCGCCGATTCGCCGAGATAGTACACAGTGGGGAGGGTGCCGCTTTCCTCGCCGCTGGTATTGGCTGCCGTTCCGTATGTCAGCCTTTCTCCGGTCAGCGGTGAACAGGCACTGTATACATTTTTCAGTTCATTGCCGGTCAGGTCGCACGCTACAAGGCCCGCAGTAGTTTTGCCCACCAAGAAACCGGCGGCATAACAATCTGTGATTTTTAATGTTGCCGTAGCAACAAATCGCCAGCCAATCAAACCGCTGGCATAACCTGCGTCCGATTTAGTGGTATCCGGATCACTGTAAAGGTAGCAATCCGCATAGGAGTGGTCAAGAGAAATCCCTCCATGCCCTATGCCCACCAGACCGCCTGCAGCGGTTTTGCCTTGGATCACCGTGGCAGCCAGGCTGTTTTGGATCGTCAGCGCAGAAAATTCCGCATCACCAATCAGGCCGCCGGACACAGCGCCGTCGATCCAAATGTCTTTTTCTGTTTTTCCGTTCAACTGGCCCTTGGCGCGGCTCAGGTACACCTGACAGCCGTCGATCGTTGTCGTGCCGGTCAGCTTTCCCACCAGACCGCCGACATTTCCATCGCGATCAAATTTGTTGTTAACGGTTTGTTTTCCTGTGATCTGGGCGCCGGCCAGACGGATGTTTTTCAGTTCGCCGGCAAAGGTCTTGAACAGGCCCGCGTCACCGGACACGTTGACCGTCAGGTCATAGATCACCGGGTAATAGCTTCCGATCTCACTGCGATAGCTGTTGATTTTAGGATTCACGAGAGGCACAAAGTTCCGGGTCGAATAGAGAACACCCCAGCTATCGCTTTCATCGCTCTTGAATTGGATATCCCGCTCCTGCACCGCGGCGGTGATGATCTTGTTTTTGTCTGCCTCCTTTTTCAATCCGGAGTTGTCCAGCTCCAGATTTTGCAGATGCCGTCCGTACTTAATCACCGCCGTCCGGCCGGTTCCGCCGAGCCCGCTGGCATTATCCCGGACCTCCGCAAACAGGCTGTTGGTGGTAACGATCTTGGAGGTTCCCTGGATCTGGTTGTTACTTGTATCCTTCACCCGGATCGTCACCGTCAGGTTTTCGCCGGGGATCAAGTGATTGCCTGTCTTAGCATCTTTAAAGCGATCCTGCTGGCCGAACCGCTTCCCCTCGCTGAGATTATCCAGCACCAGCGTTGCCGTGCGGAGGTCTTTATCCGTTTCTACGGTATCCCCCGTATTGGTATCGGTTTTAATTTCAAATTCCTGAACGGTGTTGCCGGACTCATCCTTTATGGAGGCATAAAATTGCGGCTTATTCCTGAGGTTGACCTTGCAGGAGGCCACCACCAGCAGCTGATCCTTATTGATGACATCCACCGTAAGATCCAGACTTTCGGTCGCCGCCGCGCCCACAGAGTCGCCGCCGTAATAGCCGATCCTCGCGCCATCCTCCAGACGTTCGTTGCGGTCGCGCAGTTTGTTGAAGTCGTCGAAGTTTTCCGGCGTATAGTCCATAGGCTTCCGGCTGAAAAACACCGCGTAAACGCTGCCGCTGGAAGGATCGAACTCCACTACCCAGTTGCCGTTCCACAGGTCCGCCTCGGCTTCCGTCTCCGGATAGATCCAGGAAGCGGCGGAATTCTCGACCCCCTTGCTGTCAGAGGTCACATAGGCCAGCGTGGTCGGCTTGTAGTTATTATCCTTATCCGCGTCCGCGGGGATCATGTTCAGCTTGGTAACGCCTACTCCGCCGGTAGGCTGATAATAGCTGTCCTGACCGGCAGCCCGAAGCCGGGTCATCCGGTTCTGCACGGCGGAGAAGATCATCTCCGCCCGGCTGTCCAGCTCCGTCTGCCGGAGATTTTTCTGAATTTTGGAGATCGGGATCATGGCCAAGGCAAACAAAATCACCAGGATCAATACCGTCACCAGCATCTCCATCAGCGAAAAGCCGCGCATATTGTTCCGTGTTGCCTTGTTTTTCATGGGGGTCCCTTTCTCCTCCGGCCTTCCGTCAGGAGGCCACCTCAAAATACGTGATCACCAGATCCGTCTGCACCAGATCCCGGTCCCGGCCCTGATTGGTCCGGATACTCAGATCGGAGATCTGGTTCATATTCTCGATTTCACGGGCCACGATGGCCCGCGCCTGGGCGTAGGTATGGGTCTGGAAGCTCATGGTCACCGGCCGCAGAACGATGTAGCTGTCCTGCGTTGTGCTCTGGGAAAAGTCCAGAGAGTAGTCCACCGCAGAATCCAGAATGCGGTGAAGGTCCAGCATGAGCCTTCTGCTGTTGTCATACTGAGGGATCGTCCGCTCCTCGCCGGAGGCCCGGACCTCCTCGATCTTGCGCTGCATTTCCTGCTTCCGCGTCAGCAGGATCAGATCCTGCTCCAGCTCGCTCTGCTCCTGAGAGGTCGTGTCCTGATACTGGGCCACCTGATCCTGAATCGGCTCAAAGATCAGCTTGAAGTAGCCCAAAAAGATGACCAGAACCACCAGGATCAGCAGCAGGACCGTTTCCCGCCTTGTCAGTTCCCGATTCATTCCGCCACCTCCGTTTCCGGCTGCAGATAGATCTTCACGGAGAAGCTCAAAACGGAAGCCGCCCTGTTTTCCTCCGTGGAAGCCACATTCAGCTCCACGCTCTGCACGATGGGCTGCTCCTCCATCACGGCGAACATCTCGGAGATCTGGTCCAGCCGCATATCGGACATCTCCACCTCGGCAGCGTCATCCAGGATCTCAACGGAGAGTACCTTGCCGCGGGGCATCATCAGGGTCTCCACCAGATCCAGCACGTCCCGCCGGGGGACGGTGACCAGCTTGCCCTCGCTGCCCGCCATGCCGTCCAGAGAGCTGCTCCGGTACTCCGCCAGCACCTGCTCGTAGTCCGTCAGCTGCTCCTGACAGGCGGTGAGCTGGCTGTGGACCTTTCCGTAAGCGCTCTGGGCCTCGGACAGACGCCGGTACTGCTCCATCACGCCGAACCGGGCCACCAGACCCGCCATCAGCAGGATCACCGCCAGACCGATCACCAAGGTCAGCATTTCGCCGGTGCGCTTTTCCCGCTTGTTCATATTGATGCCCGTCTTGCTGGGGCATTTGATCATTTTCCGGGGGGCAGCCCCAACCGGGGCAGGCTCATAGGGGATGGTTTCCGCCGGCTGTTCCACCGGGACGGAGACCTTCTCCCGCTCTTTTTCCAGAATCATTTCAATCCTCCCTCACAGACGCTGCCGATGGCCCGCAGATACAGCCACGGCTCCTCGGCCGGGCGCATCCCCTCGTCCAACAGCTCCTCGCCGCCCCGGACCGTCAGGTTCACCGTGTCGGCCACGGTCTCCCGCAGGGCCATGATGGCTGCGCCGCCGCCGCAGAGATACAGCTCCTTCAATTCCCGGTCCCGGTTGTTGTAGTGGTAGAAATTGACGGCCTTCATGATCTCCACCGCCAGACGGCTGTAAAATTCCCTGGCGTAGTCCGTTTCCAGTACACCGTTGAAATTGCTCTGCTTATACTCATGGGCCACATGGATCTCCACGTCCAGCTTGTCGGCGATGATCCGGTCCAGATCCGCCAGACCCATGTCGATCTCCCGGACGCCCACGCACTCACCGCCCTGCAGGAAGTGCATCCGGGTCACCCGATGGCCCAGATTCACTACGCAGCGGCCGATCTCCGGCGCGCCGGTGCGGCGGATGTGCTCCGCCATCAGCGCGCCGTAGGCACATTCCAGAGGCGTCAGCACCTTCAGCTTGAAGCCAGCCCGGCGGAACATGGCCCGGTAGGCCTCCACCCGCTCCTTCAGCATGGCACAGGCGAACAGATCCATCTCCACGGGGATGCCCGCCGGGTCCTTCCGGACCTCCCGCACGGAATAGTCGAAGAAATACTTGCTCTTCTCCTCCGTCAGGAAATCATGGAATTCAAAGGGCAGATTGTAGGATAGCTGCTGCTCCGTCATGGCAGGCATGGTCACATCCCGGGTATAGGCATCCGCCAAGGACAGGGACACCGCCGCCCCCGCCCGCGGAATGCCGTTGGCCCGGGCGGTATCCCGCAGGAAATCCGCCATAGCGTCCATGGACAGGATGCGCCCGTGGGACACCATGGCGTCCGGCAGCTCCGCGCACACCGCCTTTTTCAATTCATTACCGGCAAAATACGCCAGCTTGACACTATGATCGCCAATTTCAAAGCCTACGATCTTCCCCATGTCATGTCCTCGCTTTCTCGATAAAAAGACTCAGGCAAAAAGGCCCAGATACCAGTTGATAAACGGCTGTCCCGCCAGAGCGGTGATCCACGCGCCGATGGCGATGGAGGGTCCCCACGGAATCGCCTCGCCCCGCCGTTTTCCGGCAAGGCCCCACACGATCCCCGCCACGCAGGCCAGGACCAGGCACAGCAGGTTCCCTTTCCAGCCGAAAAAGAGCCCGGTGAGAAACAGCAGCTTGATATCGCCGCCGCCCAGCGTCTCCCGCTGCATCCGCTTGTCCATATAAAGGGACAGCAGCAGCAGGCCGCCGGCCACGGTCACGCCGCCCAGCGCGCCGTCCAGCGCCCGGCGGAGCGGCTCCGGCTCCCAAAATAAGGTGGCGATGAACAGCACAACGCCCGCCGCCACAAAGCGGTCGGGAATGATGTACCCCTCCAGATCCGCGAAGGTGCAGGCCAGCAGCACACAGGCCAGCAGCCACGCTTCGAGGGTTTGGAGCGAAATATCATATTGGAGCAGCAGGCTCACGAACACCGCCGCAGAGATCAGCTCCCCCCACACATGGCGGGCGGAGAGCTTTGCGCCGCAGTAGCGGCACTTGCCCCCGGAGAGCAGATAGCTGAACACCGGCACCAGATCCCGGACGCCCAGCACATGGCCGCAGACGTCGCAGTGGGAGCGCCCCCGGAGAACAGACTCCCCGTGGACGGTGCGCCACGCCAGACAGGCCAAAAAGCTGCCCGTACAGGCGCCCAGCAGGGCCGCCACCGCGCAGCAGTAAACGGTGATGAACGGAGACAGGCGCAGCATGATTGCTTCCTCCTTGGCGTATAGTTCCTTCGTGGGGGATGGCCGCCAACCCTCGGCCACCCCCTTTCGCTATCTTATCCGGTGAAGGATGAGCCCTCTGCAGATACGGCTCATCCAAGAAGGAAGGGGGCGTTCCCCCGCCGGAGCGACCGCTCCGGCGAGGGCTCGAAAGAGATGAACTTGCTTAAATTAATTTTCAGGAGAGGCAATCGATTCAACCGTATTCGTGTCTTTTACGATTTTATAAGTAATCTTGTCACCCTTATCCCATTCGGCAGTAAGTCTCCCGCCAATCTTGTCAAACGTACCAGCATCTTCACTACCTGCTTTGCAGACATAGTCATCACGACCTGTTGCATCGGACTTTACCGTACCGTCTTTTTGGAGATAGTAAGTAGTATCAGCACTATGATTCTCGGTCATAGCAGTAATCTGGGCACTGGCATAACCGGAGCGAATGTTGGCAAGGTCCGTTGCGGCGTTGGCCTTCTTGAGGGTGCCAGAGAAGGTGGGAATCGCAATGGCAACCAGGATAACAATGATGGCAACCACGATCAGCATTTCCATCAGGGTAAAGCCCTTTTTATTGGTGAACTTCTTGAGCATAGTGAAGTTCCTCCTTCCTTTTAAAGTTCTATTTATATCGCCCGGAGCGGGGTGGACGCCCGGGGAGATACCAGATTTACATACTGCCGTACATGGAGAACATGGGCAGGTACACTGCCAGCAGCAAAATGACGGTGACGGCCGCCAGCACGATGATGATGACCGGCTCCAGAACCGCCAGCAGCCGCTCCGTCATGGTGGCGGCCTCGTGGTCGAAGTAGTCTCCGATCACGTCCAGCGTTTCCTCCAGAGAGCCGGAGCGCTCGCCCACGGCGACCATTTCCGTCAGCATTTTGGGGAAGCACTCCACGCCCTCCATGCTGTCGGCAATGCCGCGGCCCCGCTCCACGCCCTCCTTCACCTTCCGGACGCCCAGAGAGAACACATAGTTGTCCGAGATCTGGCTGACGATGCCCAGCACCGTCTGCACCGGGAGACCGGAAGCGAGCATGGTGGCCATGGTGGAGGCGAACTGCCCCGACAGGTGCAGGGTGTGGAGCCGCCGCAGGGGCGCCCGCCGCAGCGCGTAGCTCGCGATGGCCAGCTTGCCCCGCTCCGTCCGCTTGAAGGACAGGTAGCCGATGGTCAGCAAAGCCAGAATAAACAGGATCAGCCACCACCAGTGGGTCAGGAAGGCGCTGGTGCTCATCAGCCACCGGGTCACCGCGGGCAGGTCCGTACCCAGGTCCGCAAAGGCGGAGGTAAAGGCGGGGACCGCCACCACCATGATGATGGCGAACACGATGATGGCCGTGACGATGACCATGACGGGGTAGGTCATGGTGCTGACGATCTTGGCCCGGGTCTTGGCGGATTTGTCATAATACTTGTAGAGGCGCTTGAAGCACGCTTCCAGCGCGCCGGACTGCTCACCGGCCCGGACGGTCTCTACAAAGGTCTTGGGCAGGCCGGGGATGTTGGTCTCAAAGCTCTGGGCCATGGAATAGCCCGCGCCGATGTCCTCGGCGACCTTGTGGAGCATCCGCGCCAGGTGCTTGTTCCGGTTCTGGCCCGCGACCATTTCCACGCAGCGCATCACCGGAAGCCCCGTGCCCAAAATGATGGAAAACTGGGAGCAGATCAGAGCCAGATCCTTTTCCTTGATCCGGGTCCGGATGGGGCGGGTAAGAACACTGTCCTTTTTCTCCCGCACCTCCTCCAGCTTGATCACAAACGCGCAGGTATCCCTCAGCTTGGAGACTGCATCATATTCATCATAGGCGCGGATCACACCGGAAACCTTGGAGCCCTCCGGTGTCTGTCCCTTATAACGATAGGTCGTCACGCTGTTTCACCTGCTTTGTTCATTCGTCCAATGTGGAGTTGATGGTCCGGGCGGCTTCCTCCGCCGTGGTAATGCCCCGGAGGACCAGATCCCGGCAGCTGTCCCGCATGGTGCGGTAGCCGTTTTTCTTGGCGGCGGCCAGCAGCTCATCGTAGGCCGCGTCATCGTTCACCAGACGGCGCACCTCTCTGTTGACCATGAGGATCTCAAAGGCCGCCCGGCGGCCGACGTAGCCGGTGTGGCGGCACTCCGGGCAGCCGACACCTTTATAAAAAGTGGTCTGGCTGTCCTCCGGCATCCCCAGCAGGGCCAGTTCCTCCTCGCTGGGCTGATAGGCGGTTTTGCAGTGGGGGCAGATCTTGCGCACCAGACGCTGGGAGATCACGCCCCGGAGAGCGCTGGCCACCAGCCAGGGTTCCACGCCGATGTCCCGCAGACGGTAGACGGCGGAAATGGCGTCGTTGGTATGTAAGGTGGACATGACCAAATGGCCCGTGATAGCGGAGCGCATGGCGATGCCGGCGGTCTCGCCGTCCCGGATCTCGCCCACGGAGATGATGTCCGGGTCCTGACGGAGGATGGCCCGGAGGCCGTTGGCAAAGGTCATGCCGGTCTTTTCGTTGATCTGGCACTGGCTGACGCCGGAGATGTGGTATTCCACGGGGTCCTCCAGCGTGACGATATTGACCTCGTCCCGGGCCAGATCCCGGATCATAGCGTACAGCGTGGTGGATTTACCGGAACCGGTGGGGCCTACCAGCAAGATCACGCCGCTGATGTTTTTCAAAAGGGCGTTGTACAGCTCCAGGTCCCGGCCCTCGATGCCAAGGCTCTCCTTGTCCAGGTTCCGGTTGGACTTATCCAGCAGACGGAGCACGATCTTCTCGCCGTAAACCGTGGGCAGAGACGAGATACGCAGATCGACCTCGTGGCCCTTGAGCTGCACCACCGCCTGACCGTCCTGCGGGATCTTGTGCTCGGCGATGTTCATGCCGCCCATGATCTTCAGGCGAGAGATCACGGTGCTTTGCAGCTCCGTGGGGACGGTGAACAGGCGCTGCAGCAGACCGTCGATCCGCATCCGCACCACCATTTCGCTCTCCTGCGGCTCCAGATGGATATCGCTGGCCCGCTCGTGGAACGCCCGCTCGATGAGGCTGTTGACAAAGCGGATGGTAGGGGCGGAATCCGCGGCCTCCCCGGTCATCTGCGCCGGGACGATGTCCGGCGCGGCGGTACCGGCCTCCCGCTTCATCTCCTCGATAACGCGGGCGGTGCCTTCGTTGCCGTACAGGCGGGCGATGGCCTGCTCGGTGGCCTGACGGGTGGCGATCATGGGGATCACCTTTTTCCGGGACGCCGCCTTGACCTGCTCCTGGGCCACGAAGTCCAGAGGGTCGCTCATGGCCAGATACAGGGTGTCCTGCACCAGCTTCACCGGCACCACGCAGAATTTCCGTGCGATATTGCGAGGCACATACCGGGCCAGCTCCACCGGGATGGAGACCGCCGTCAGATCCACGAACTCAACGCCCAGCTGGATCTGCAGCGCGTCGATGAGGTTCCGCTCCGTAATGAAGCCGTTCTGCATCAGCACGTCGCCCAGACGCTGGTGGGTCTCCTTTTGGACGGTCAGGGCTTTATCCAGTTGTTCCTGCGTGATGACGCCGGAGGCGATCAGCAGATCGCCCAGCCGCATATATGCCATATCTATCACTCCAAAATACGCGCCGCCCCGTTTTTTTCGCGGCAGCCGGCGCCTTGTCGGCGGGGCCGCCGGTCTTTCTCCCGGAAGCGGCAGGTTTTCTCAAAAATCGACGCTATTTATGTACAGTACGTATTATACGGAAACCCTTGAAAAGTCAAGGAAAATCCCATTTTTTAGGGTAAATTACAGGCTAAGCTGATGCTTAGTCTCAGCGTGTCGAAAAAGTCTTTTCGCCCCGCTGAGCAAGTTTTCAGAACTTTATAAAAGTTCTGAAAACTGAGGATTTCAATGGCGCAGGACACCCTTCTTGGGTTTCCCGCGCACACCCTTCACCCGCAAGGGGTATGCAGCATCCGTAAAGCGGCACAGCCGCTAACGGCTGCCCTACCTTACCGTCGCGGAGAATTTACCACTTTATCGACAGTCTTAAGCGTCCGCCGTTCGGCGGACGCTTTCCTATACGCGGAAAGCCGCAGCGCTTTAAGTGCCGAACCAAATTGCGGCGAAAAACGCAAACACAGCTTCAAAGAATCTGGAAAGACCTGCGAATTGCGGAGAATACCTTAGAAAACGCAAAAAAGTGCCCGGAAACATAGTTTCCGGGCACTGGCATAATTGGACTTGGTAATTGGTTAGGGCTTCAGAGCGGCCACCCACCGGCCGTACTTTTCCAGATTGGCGTTGGACGCGGCAGCATCGGCTCCCTGAGTCAGGATGTAGACCTTGATCTTCGGCTCCGTGCCGGAGGGACGCACCAGAATGACGGTGCCGTCTTCCAACTCATACCGCAGCACGTTGGAGCCGGACAGCTCCATGCGGCTCTTAGCGCCGGTGACGCAGTCGATCACGCTGCCGTCGGTATAATCCTTCCGGACAATGACCTTGACGCCGCTGATCTCCGTTGGGGGATTTTCCCGGAGATCCTTCATCAGCTTCGCCATATCCCGGAGACCGTCCAGACCGGGCATCACCAGATTGTGGGTCTTTTCTGCGTACCAGCCGTACTTTTCATACAGGGCATTCAGTGCGTCAAAGAGGGTCATGCCCTGAGCGTCATACCACGCGGCCATCTCCGTCAGCAGCATGGAGGCAGTGACGGCGTCCTTATCCCGGACGTAATCACCCAGCATATAGCCATAGGATTCCTCATAGGAGAAGATGACCTTACCCTCGCCGGACTCCTCCAAGGCGTTCTTTTTTTCCGCCATGAACTTGAAGCCGGTGAAGGTATCGAAGCACTTTACGCCGTTGCTCTCCGCCACCTTCCGGGCCATTTCCGTGGTGACGATGGTTTTGAGGGCCACGGGGTTGGCGGGCATCTTCCCGGAGCGCTTCATGGCGCCGATCAGATAATCCAGCAGCAGCACGCCGGTCTGGTTGCCGGTGACGGGCTGGAACTCGCCCTCATGGTTCCGCACCATGATGCCGACCCGGTCGCTGTCCGGGTCGGTGCCTAGGATGAAGTCCACGTCATTCTTTTTGGCCAGATCGATGGCCAGATAGAACCCCTCCGGGTTTTCCGGGTTGGGGGAGACCACCGTGGGGAAATTGCCGTCGATGACCATCTGCTCCGGCACGGGGATCAGGTGCTTGATGCCCAGCGCGGTCAGCGCCTCCGGCACCAGCTTGTAGCCGCAGCCGTGGAAGGGGGTGTAGACCAGCTTGAAGGTGTCCGCCACCTTGGCGACGGTCTCCCGGTCATTGATCATGGCGGTGACATTGGCCATGAACTTCCGGTCCGTTTCGTCACCCATGGTCTCAATGAGACCGCTCTTTACGGCTTCCTCAAAGTCCATCCGCTTCACACCGTCAAAAATGTCGATTTCCTCCAACCGCTTGGCGATGGCGTCGGCGTGGTGGGGGGGAAGCTGCGCGCCGTCGGACCAGTAGACCTTGTAGCCGTTGTACTCCTTGGGGTTGTGGCTGGCGGTGACATTGATGCCTGCCTGACAGCCGTATTCCCGGACGGCGAAGCTCAGTTCCGGGGTGGGCCGCAGGGAGTCGAAAATACGGACGTGAATGCCATTGGCGGCGCAGACCTCGGCGGCGGCCCGGGCGAACTCCATAGAGTGATTGCGGCAGTCCATGCAGATAGCCACGCCACGGCGCTTGCCCTCCTCGCCCTCGGCGGCGATGACGTCGGCAAAGCCCTGAGTGGCCCAGCGGATCACATGGATGTTCATGTTATGTAAGCCGGTGTACATAGTGCCCCGGAGACCGGCGGTGCCGAACTCCAACGGGCCGAAGAATCGGCTTTCGATCTCCTTGGGATCGTCCTTAATAGACTCCAGCTCGGCGTGTTCCTCCGGTGAGAGGGCGGGGCTGTGGAACCACTTCTCGTATTCCTGCATGAAATCCATTTGCAAGTACCTCCTTATATCGTATCAACAGTGTTCTGTGTGTTCGCCTGAAAAATTACTTATGGTATCTGCTTCCGGCGTTGATCTGGTAGGCCCGGTAGATCTGCTCCAAAAGCATCACCCGCAGCAGGTGGTGGGGAAAGGTCATGGGGGACATGGACAGCCGCAGAGCGGCTTGCCGCTTCAAGGATTCGTGCATTCCGAAGGAGCTGCCGATGAGAAAGACGATGTGGCTGGCGCCTTGGGCGGCGCTGTCCGCCAGATAGCGGGCCAGCTCCTCGCTGGAGCGCTCCCGCCCCTCCACACACATGGCGATCACCAGACAGCCGTTGGGCAGCTTGGCCCGGACAGCGTCGGCCTCCTTGGAGAGGGCCGCCTCGATCTGGGCGGGGGAGGGATCCTCCGGCAGCCGTTCCTCCGGCAGCTCGATGATCTCTAATTTACAGAACCGGTTCAGCCGCTTGACGTATTCCGCAACAGCGTCCAGATAAAATTTTTCCTTCAGCTTGCCGGTGCAGAGAATGGTCACCTTTTGCATAAGACCCTCCTTCTGACGATGTGACACGGGCCGACGGTGTCCCGGGGCGCTACGGATAGTTCCGGGGTCAGTCCGGCACCGTCCAGCGCGGCGGCTGCGGCGTTCAGCGCCATAGCAGGGGTGTTGTTATCGCGGCTCAGGTGGGCCAGCACGATGTCGCAGGCACCGTTTTCCGCCAGCGTGACGGCGAATTGGGCGGCGTCCTCGTTGCACAGGTGACCCTGAAGGCCCAAAATGCGTTGCTTTAGGTAATAGGGATAGGGACCGGAGCAAAGGGCCTCTACATCGTGGTTGAATTCCAAAATCGCCATGTCCACGCCGGGCAGCAGATCCAGCGCCTCGTCGGTGACGTAGCCGGTGTCGGTGAGAAGGCCTACGCTGCCGCCCTCTGTATCCAGCCGCCAGCCGCAGGAGCCGGGGGCGTCATGGGAGGTGGGGATGGGCTGCATATCGATCTCCCCCAAGGTGATGGGGCCCTCCAGTCCCATGAGCCGGGGGGCAATCCCCTCTACCCGGCAGCTGAGCTCCCGGCAGGTCCGGGGGGTGGCAAGAAGCGGGCAGGCTGTTTTTTTCAGAAGGGTGTTCAGCCCGGAGATATGGTCGGAATGGGTGTGGGTGATCAGAATAGCCGTCAGGTCTGCCGGAGTCAGTCCCAGTTCTTTCAGAGCTGCGGTGATCCGGCGGCAGGAGATCCCGGCGTCGATCAGCAGATGGGTGTCTCCGCAGGAGAGCACAGCGGCGTTTCCAGAGGAGCCGCTGGCAAGCGTATGTACGGTGGTCAAGAAAATACCTCTCTTTTGAAAAACGTCCGCCGGGGAACGGGCCGGTCAAGGCCGACACACTCCCTGACGGACGTGAAGTTCAGCTGATTTGCGCAGTGGAAAGGACATCCTCGTCCGGCTCCTCCACGGCGCGGATGTCCGCGCCCAGAGCCCGGAGCTTGCCGATGATGTCCTCATAGCCCCGCTCGATATACTGCACGTTGGAGATCTCGCTCTCGCCCTCTGCCGCCAAAGCGGCGATGACCAGAGCCGCGCCGGCCCGCAGGTCATAAGCCTGGATCGGTGCGCCGGTGAGCTTTTCCACGCCCTCTACCACGGCGGTCTTGTCATCCACCTGAATACGGGCACCCATGCGTTTGAGTTCATCCACATAGCGGTAGCGGCTGCTCCAGACACCCTCGGTCACCAGACTGGTCCCTTGAGCAAGGGTGAGGACGGTGGTCATCTGGGGCTGCATATCCGTAGGAAATCCGGGATAGGGCAGGGTTTTGACGTTGGCCTTTTTCAGACGGGCGGTACGGCGTACCAGCAGGGTATCATCCTGCTCCTCTACCTCTACGCCGCACTCCTGGAGCTTGGCGGTGATGCAGTCCATGTGCTTAGGAATGATATTTTTCACCAGGATCTGACCGCCGGTGGCGGCCACGGCAGCCATATAGGTACCGGCTTCGATCTGGTCGGGAATGATGGCATAAGAGCCGCCGGACAGCCGCTCCACGCCCCGGATCTTGATAGTATCCGTACCGGCGCCCCGGATGTCGGCGCCCATGGAGTTCAGAAAGTTGGCCAGATCCACGATGTGAGGTTCCTTGGCGCAATTTTCGATCACCGTGTCCCCCTGGGCCAGAACAGCGGCCATCATGATGTTCATGGTAGCGCCTACGGACACCACGTCCAGGTAGATGTTGGCCCCGGTGAGACGGCCGGACTCCACGATGGCATTGATATAGCCGCCCTCAGTGGTAACACCGGCGCCCAGAGCGGAAAAGCCCTTTACATGCTGGTCGATGGGGCGGACGCCGCCGAAATTGCAGCCGCCGGGCATGGCAACCTCTGCCCGGCCGAAACGGCCCAGCAGAGCGCCGATGAGATAGTAGGAAGCCCGGAGCTTCCGGGAAAGCTCATAAGAGGTCCTAGTGGTGTGGATGTGACGGCTGTCGATCTCCACCGTGTGGCGGTTGATGGAGCGGATGGACGCGCCAAGCTGCTCCAAAATCTTCAAAATCGCGGTAACGTCGGAGATCTGGGGGATGTTTTCAATGCGGCAGACGCCGTCCACCAGAATGGCGGCGGGAATAATGGCAACGGCGGCGTTCTTCGCACCGCTGATCTCCACCTCGCCGAACAGAGGCTTGCCTCCGTGTACGATGTATTTTGTCAACGTTCTGACCTCGTTTCAGGTATTCTTTTGCGGGGAGAAAGCCTTGCGCCGGGATTAGTTTGTCCGTCGGGCCGGCACTTCATGCACCCTGAGAAAAAAGTGGACAGTGCCACTCATTATGATCGGCGTCAGTATAGCATACTTTGCCTGAAAAAGCAAACGATTCCTGACAAAATATGAAATTCAAACAATTTTATGCCCGGCGGACGGTACCGGAAATGCAGTTTACATAAAAAGTTGCCGTATCCGTGACGATCCGCCAGGAGGGGACCAGCGCCATGGGAGCGGCGGTGGTGCTTTGCAGCTCGTAGCAGAGACTGACCTCCGTGATGGAGGACACCACGGAGCTGGAGGCGTGGCGCATCTGCTGAAAGGCAGTCAGGGCGGCGAAGGCGGAGAGGGGCTTCTGCCCGGAGGAGGTCTCCGCGCCGGTCTCCGGCAGCAGAGCGCCGCTGGCGGACAGGACGCGGCCCTGATCGATGGTAAAGGTGACGGCGGCGTTGAACACCGGCGTACCGCTCCACAGGCGGACAGCCGTTGCAGTGCCGCTGCCCGTTTCATCCAGCGTAAATATCGGCGTATCGTAAGAAAATGCCTTGCAGAAATCCCGACAAAATGCTTCCGCGTTCTCCTGTGACAGAGAACCGGCGGCGTCAAAGCTGCCGGTGTCCCGGAAGGCGGCGGCGCCCTGCTGGCTGGTGTAGGTGTAAATGCCGCCGCCCTGAGTGGTGCGCTCCAGATTATCTCCCAGAAGAAAGGCGGCGGCCTTTCGCTCCGCTGTCTCATCCCGGATCAACGCATAGGTGGAAACGGCGGTGTCCGTGGGGATCAGAGCGGGGTCCAGCGTCATGCCGTCCGCCGCGAACAGAGAGACCAGTTCCTGCTGCTGGGTGCGGCGGGCCACCCGCTCCTCGTTGCCCCGAATGGCCAGAGACGTCAGTAAAAAGGCGTTGAGCAGCGCCAGAATCAGAATGATAATGTTTTTCAGGCGATAGCGTTCCGTAGCCGCTCAACTCCTTTCAGAAAGTGTGATGTCAATCCGTCAGCCAGACGGCAGAGAGCGGATAGACGCCGGTATCGGCATAGCCGATGGAAAGCTCGGCCCCCTCTGTCCTCCCGGCGATGGCCATAGCCTGCCGCAGCGGCAGCAGAGGCGAGGCGGAGCTGGCAGCGCTGTACTGCCGGGGACGCAGGGACAGAGCGGAGATCGTATTGCCGGAAAGCGTCACCTCAGCGGCAGCGGAGCCGTCCGCGAAGCGGATGGGAACGCCGCCGGACTGGTAGCCGAAGGTCAAGAAAGTCGCGGTTTCTGACTGCTGCCACTCCAGCAGATACAGCCGGGCATCGCCCTCCGGGATCAACTGATCCAGTAGCTCCAGAACACCGAAGACAGCTTCCCGAGGCGTGGGAAGGCCCCCGGCACTTTCTACGGAGAGGACCGTTTCACCGCCGCTGGTGTAGGAGAAGGTGCCGCTGCCACTGATGCGGATGACCCGGTCTCCCTCCACCACTACCTCCGCGCCGCCGGCGTCGGTGTAGCGGGAATTGGTGTGGGGGTTGAAGCCCAGAACGGAGAGCAGCGTCTCTGTGGAAACGGTGCTTTCCGTCACCGTCAGTTGGGGCAGCTCAGGAAGAGGGTCCGGAAACAGAGAGAGAGGGGCCAGATGCTGGCCGTATCCGCTGAGATCCTCAAAAGCAAAGGCGGTAACGCCCAGTTCAAAGTGGTCCAGTACCTCCGTCAGGGTAGAGGGCTGCACGGCAGTGACGCACTGGTAATAGCGGGACCCGCCGTCCCACAGCAGCAGGACCACCTGACCGTTCTGCTCCGCTGCGGCCAGAGCGCGGACGGAAAGCTCACTTTCCGCCGTGATACCCATGAGGTCCGCCAGATAGGACACCGGCAGGGGCTCTAAAAAGTCACAGTAGACTGACGGTTTTCCCAAAGCCGACCGGAAGGCGGCAGCACTGGAATCCATCCGGCTGCGGGCAGATCCAAGAACTTCCCGCAGCAGTGTTTTGATGGGGGTGAAGCTCTCACTGTCCGTGGTGAGGGAGATGCTGCCATACCGGCCGTATTCTCCGGTGACGGCCGCCCGCACCGGGGCGGACAGGGTATCGGAGGAGGGGGCATCGGAGATCTGGTCGCTGACAGGAGCGGTGAGCCGCTGCCAGGTGCCGCTGCCGGCGGCAGCGCCCAACTGGAAAAACTGCGTTCTGGAAAAGAGGAACAGGGACAGCAGCGCCAGAAACGTGATGGTGATATTTTGGATAAAATCCCGGTAGCGCATGGCCGGTCCCTCCTTTCTGATAAAAGCTGAAATTACTGCTGAGCCGACGTGTTTTCTGCCGTATCCTCCGGTGCGCCGGGGGCGGGCTGGGTGATGGGCAGCTCCAGACGGACCGTGGTGCCCGGTCCCTCATGGGGGACCAGGGAAATGGTGCCGTGGTGCCGCTGGACGATCTCTCTGGCGATGGATAGTCCAAGGCCTGTGCCGCCGGATTCCCGGGAACGGGCCTTATCCACCCGGTAGAAGCGGTCGAAAATACGCTCCCTGTCCTTTTCCGGGATGCCGATGCCGTCATCCCGGACCTCCATCCAGGCGGTGTCGGGGCCGGCTCCTGCGGTGACGCGAATGTGTCCGCCGTCCGGAGTGTACTTGATGGCGTTGCCGAGAATGTTCATCATCACCTGCTCCAGACGGCTCCGGTCGCCGGTGATGAGGGGCAGCTCTCCCTCCGGCACATAGGTCAGCTCATGGCCCCGCTGCTTGGCGTTGAGGCTGTTGGAGCGGACCACGCTTTCAATGGCGTCGTGGAAGGGGAACCGGGTGAACACCATTTCGGTGCTGCCGGCGTCTAACCGGCTGAGGGTCAGCAGATCCTGAACGATGTGGGTCATGCGGTCCGTTTCCGTAATGATGATGTCCAGGAAATTGTTCTCCATATCCCGGGGAATGTCATCTCCGGCATCCCGGATGGTTTCGGCGTAGCTGCGGACGTTGGTCAGGGGGGTCCGCAGCTCGTGAGACACGTTGGCCACGAATTCTTTGCGCCGTTCCTCATTCCGGTGCTGTTCCGTCACGTCATGGAGCAGGATCAGAACGCCGCCCTGGGCCTTGTCGGAGAAGGGCGTGAGGTAGAGGGCCAGGGTTCGGTCTCCCACCACCAACTCATCTTCAATGTAGTTGGGTTTCTGGAGGGCCAGCACGTTCTGGAAGGGATGCAGGTCGCCCAGCAATTCCTCGTAGGTGCAGCTGGGATCGATGGATCGCCGCAAAAGCTCCGTGGCGGCGGGGTTGCAGTGGATGAGGTGCCCCTCCCGGTCAAAGGCCACCACGCCGTCGGTCATGTGGAGGAACAGGGTATCCAGCTTGTTGCGCTCGTTTTCCACGGCAGCCAGTGTGGACTGCAGGACCTCGGCCATCTCATTGAAGGTTCCGGTGAGAATACCGATCTCGTCGGTGGATTCCACCGGCAGCTCGCTGTCAAAATCACCGGCGGCCACCCGCTCTGCGCCGATGGTCAGCTTTTCAATGGGGCCCACCATGGTCTTGGAGAGCAGGAAGCTCAGCAGCACGGAGATCAGCAGGCCGATGATGAGGGCCTGCATGATGATCTGGAAAAGCTGGTTATTCAGATCGGATACCGTGTCCTTGTTATCCAGAATGTAGATGATGAAGGCGTTGTCACCGCCGAAGATGGGGATGGCCACATCCATGTAGTCGGCAGAGATATCGCTTTCGTCGCCTACGGTGGAGGCGTCCTTCCGTGCAACCGCGTTCCGGGCGGTCAGAAGGTTGGCGGACTGCTCCCGGGGCAGGTCGGAGGACTCGGCGCTGCCAGCCAGAAAGCTGCCTGCGGTGCCGTCCAGCACATAGTAGTTCCGGGTGCGGTAGTCGATGCCCAGCATACCGGCATTGACCTCCATGATCTCCTGAATACGCTCAGCGCCGTCCGGCTGAGCGGCGGCGCTGCGGAGGTCTGCCACAAACTCCCGGCGGTCCGCGCCGAAGGCACTGCTCATCTGCTGATAAAAGCTGTCGATATAGAAACTGGTGACGCTGGTGGTCAGGAACGCGCCTACCACCGCCATCAGGGATGTGATCAGCAGCAGGAGGATCAGCGTCAGCTTCATATGTAAGCTGCGGAACAAAAAATCACCGCCTTTATGGTGTTCAAAGGATCTGAAAACTGTACGGCCCGCCGTGTGCGGGGGCGGGCGCGTCCCGGAGAAGATCCCTGTGTCCTCTTCAAAACATGAGAAGAACGCGAGGAACGTCACCGGAGCCGGTGGGGATTACACCGCGAAATAGTACCCCACGCCCCGGCGGGTGAGGATGTATTTGGGGCTGGCGGGGTTTTCCTCGATCTTTTCCCGCAGACGCCGGACGGTCACGTCCACCGTCCGCTGATCGTCGCCCACGTAGCCGTAGTTCCAGACATGCTCCATCAGGTCGATGCGGGAGTAGACCTTATTGGGATGACTGGCCAGGAAGGTCAGCAGCTCATATTCCCGCGTGGTCAGTTCCAGAGGCTTGCCGTCCCGGAAGACCTGATGGCTGTCCGTGTCGATGGAGAGGTCCCCTGCCACCGGCATGGCTGTGGCCGCAGCGGTGGCCGCGGCGGCGGTGTTCATAGCCGTGCGGCGGATGTTGGCTCCCACCCGGGCGATCAGCTCCCGCATGGAGAAGGGCTTGGTAATGTAATCATCGGCGCCGATCTCAAGACCGGACACCTTGTCGGCCTCCTCCTCCCGGGCGGTGAGGATGATGACGGGCACGTTGTTGCCCTCCTCCCGGAGGGTGCGGCACACGTCAAAACCGATCATTTTCGGCAGCATCACGTCCAGCAGGATCAGGTCGGGGTTTTCCTTCCGGGCCTTTTCCAGACCGTCGGCTCCGTCATAGGCCTCCACGGTGCGGTAGCCCTCCCGCTGAAGGTTAAAGCGCAGAATGTCTACGATATTTTTTTCGTCCTCCACAATGAGGATGGTTTTCTGGGCGTCCGTTTTCTGTTCCAAGGAAACGTACCTCCTATTATTTTTCTATTACAGGTTTAGCAGGACCTTGGCCCGCAGGACTGCGGCCACGGTCTTGGCGTCATCGATCTCACCGTTGACGCAGCGGTGCACCATTTCATCAAAGGGTACCCGCTCCACATTGAGAAATTCATCGGGGTCCAGCTGCTGCTGGCTGAATTTCAGCCCCTTGGCCAAAAACAGGTGCAGTGTTTCCCCGTAGCAGCCGGGGGCGGGCAGGAGCTTGCCGAGGGGCAGGAAGGTCTCCGGTTCCGCGCCGGTCTCCTCCTTCAGTTCCCGCAAAGCGCCCGTCACCGGGTCCTCGCCGGGGTCCAGCTTGCCTGCGGGCAGCTCATCCAGCACCTTGCCAAATACATACCGGTACTGGCGGACCACCAGCACCCGGTTGGCCTCATCCAGAGCCAGAACCGCCGCGCCGTCCACATGATCCACCACTTCCCGAGTGGCTTCCTCGCCGTTGGGCAGGCGCACGTCATCCACATGCACCGTCATGATTTTACCCTCAAATACGTCCTTGCGGCGGAGCTTGACCTCCGTCAGATCCATGGGCATTTTCATTCTATCCACCTCGTTTAAAGGGCAGAGACCCTGCCTATACTATATTCAGTTTATTATAGCATAGGCGTGTTGAATTGCAAAGGGCTTGTTTTTCTTGAAGTCATGGGAAAACTATGGTATACTGACTCACTGGAAACGAGGTGGTCCCCACGGAGAAAAAGGGAATCAAGATCGCGGCCCAGAACCGCAAAGCCTACCACGATTACTTCGTGGAGGATAAGTACGAGGCAGGCATCGAACTGTGCGGCACGGAGGTCAAATCCATCCGTGCGGGCACGATGAACCTGAAGGACTCCTACTGCACTGTACAGGACGGCGAGCTGTTCGTCCACAGCATGCACATCTCTCCATACGAGCATGGCAACATCTTCAACCGGGACCCGGACCGGGACCGGCGGCTGCTGATGCACAAGCGGGAGATCCGCAAGCTCCACGCTCTCGTCAAGCAGGACGGCTACACACTGGTGCCCCTGAGCGTCTATTTCAAGAACGCCAAGGTGAAGGTGGAGGTCGGCCTGTGCAAGGGCAAGAAGAATTACGACAAGCGGGACGCCACCGCCAAGCGGGACGCCGCCCGTGAAATGGACCGGGCCATGAAGGCCCGCAGATAACAGATCGGAAAGGAACGAATGAATATGAGCAATCCCATCGTAACCATCACTATGGAGGACGGCCGCATTATGCGCGGCGAGCTGTATCCCGAGAAGGCTCCCAACACCGTCAACAACTTCATCTCTCTGGCTAACAAGGGCTTCTATGACGGCCTGACCTTCCACCGGGTCATCCCCGGCTTCATGATCCAGGGCGGCTGCCCCAACGGAAACGGCATGGGCGGCCCCGGCTATGAGATCAACGGCGAGTTCGCCGGCAACGGCTTCCGCCAGAATGACCTGATTCACGAGACCGGCGTGCTGTCCATGGCCCGCACCATGGCACCCAACTCCGCCGGCAGCCAGTTCTTTGTGATGGTGGCTCCTGCTCCTCATCTGGACGGCCAGTACGCCGCCTTCGGCAAGATCACCGAGGGTCAGGATGTGGCCATTGACATTTCCCGTGTCCAGCGGAACATGATGAACGATATGCCCAAGAAGCCCGTGGTCATGGCAACCGTCCGGGTGGATACCCAGGGCGTCGAGTATCCCGCTCCCGAGACCCACTAAAATACTCCGAAAGGAGATCTGACCATGAAAACAGCAGTTATTACCGGCGCGTCCTCCGGCCTTGGCCGGGAATTCGTCCGGCAGTTCTATTCCGTATTCCCGGAAATTGAACGGGTGTGGCTCATTGCCCGCCGGACAGACCGCCTTCAGGAACTGGCAGAGCAGCTGAAGGAAAAGGGGATCAGCACCCTGACGCTGCCGCTGGACCTGTGCGACACCATGAGCTTTACCGCCTATCAGGAGCATCTGGTGGAGGAACAGCCGGAGATCGCCCTGCTGGTGAACAATGCCGGATGCGGGTATCTGGGGAACATCGGCGAGATCGACACCGTTTCCCAGACCCGGATGATCGATCTGAACCTCCGGGCACTGACGGCCATCACCAATTTGTCGGTGCCCTATATGGAAGCCGGGAGCCGGATCTTGAACGTCAGCTCCATCGCCTCCTTCTGCCCTACCCCCCGGATGACGGTGTATTCCGCCACGAAAGCCTACGTTTCCGCCTACACCATCGGCGCGGCGGAGGAACTGAAGGCAAAGGGCATCACCGTTACCGCCGTCTGCCCCGGCCCCATGGCCACAGAGTTTCTGGCAGTGGGTCATGTGGTGGATTCCCGGCCCTTTGAGCTGCTGCCCTACTGCGATCAGGTACAGGTGGCCGGCGGTGCACTGCGGGCGGCCAGAGCGGGACAGACCATCTACACCCCCAGACTGTTCTATAAGTTCTACCGTCTGCTGGCCAAGCTCACCCCGGCCAAGCTAATGGTCAAGCTGACCAAAACCTGAAACTGTCACGGAATTGTAACACATTCCGATATGGGAATGTGTTACAATTCCAAATAGCAAATTCTGCTTTCCTATTTTACAAACCAGCGGAGCGTTTGTGGAACGACGGGGCCGTAAAGGTTTCGACGGGGATGGGGAAGCGGGACAAGCGGGCGGCGGCGCCTGACCGCCATAAAACGGGCAATTTTATAAATTAAATAACAACAATACTGTTGCTATTGCTGCTTAATTAAAGCAGCCGTCTGAACCGGAGAGGCCACAGGCCGGGGAAGGCGTCGTTGATGTGGCGTCCGTGAGGCGGGAAAGAGTTGACCTGCCCACGCATCATGACTCTACCAAACCGCAAAGTCTGTCAGGTGTCTTTGCGGAGCGGGAATTCTGAAACCTGACTGCGCTCGGAGAAAGTCCCGTGAAACTGTTTTCGGACAGGGGTTCAATTCCCCTCGGCTCCACCAAAAGAAATGGACATGACTTTTCGTCATGTCCATTTCTTTTGGCGGTAGAGCTTTTTCGCACATCCCCCATCCTCGCAAAAGAGCGGTCCCGGGTGTCATACCCGGGACCGCTGTTGTTTGAAGCTGATTTTACACGTTGAAGCGGAAGTAGATCATGTCACCGTCCTGCACCACATACTCCTTGCCTTCGCTGCGGAGCTGGCCCTTCTCCTTGGCGGCGTTGACACCGCCGTACTTGATCATATCATCATAGGCAATGACCTCCGCCCGGATGAAGCCCCGCTCGATGTCAGTGTGGATTTTACCGGCGGCCTGAGGGGCCTTGGTGCCCTTTTTGATGGTCCAGGCGCGGCACTCATCCTTGCCGTAGGTCAGGAAAGAGATAAGGCCCAGCAGGGAGTAGCTACACTTGATGAGCCGGTCCAGACCGGATTCCGCAATGCCCAGCTCGTCCAAGAACATCTGGCGGTCCTCGCCCTCCAGCTCAGCGATGTCCTGCTCCAGCTTGGCACAGATGGGCAGCACCTCGCTGCCCTCCGCTTCTGCCAGCGCACGGACCTTCTTCAGATACTCGTTGCCCTCCTGATTGGCAAAGCCGTCCTCGTCCATGTTGGCGGCGTAGATGATGGGCTTGAGGGTCAGCAGGTCGGAGGTGGAGATCAGGGCCTTGTCATCATCGGAGCAGTCAAAGGTCCGGGCGGACTTGCCGCCGTCCAGATGCTCCGCCAGCGCCTTGAACACCTCCACCTCATGGAGGAACTTCTTGTCGCCCTTGGCGGCCTTTTGGGCCTTGTCAACACGGCGCTGGACCATGTCCAAATCCGCCATGATCAGCTCCATATCGATGGCCTCAATATCTCCCACGGGATCTACGGGCACGTTGGTGCCGGCGTCCGCCACCACGTGCATGATGTTTTCGTCGTCAAAGCAGCGGACCACATGGACAATGGCATCGGTCTCGCGAATATTGGCCAGGAACTTGTTGCCAAGGCCCGCACCCTGACTGGCGCCCTTCACCAGACCGGCGATGTCCACGAACTCGATGACCGCCGGGGTCTTTTTGTCCGGCTCATAGATCTCTGCCAGCTTGTCCAGCCGTGCATCCGGCACTGCTACCATGCCCACGTTGGGGTCAATGGTGCAGAAGGGGTAGTTGGCGCTCTCGGCACCGGCGTTGGTGATGGCGTTGAACAGGGTGGACTTGCCAACATTCGGCAGTCCCACGATACCTAATTTCATAAAGCAAATTCTCCTTTTGCTGTTGTTTGGCGTTTTCTAACAGCATATTTTATCATCCTATTGGGAAAAGCGCAAGTAGGGCAGGGAGAAAAGACTATTGCTGATGACGTTGAAACGGCAGCTATATCATCGGGGACAGCCAACCGGTAAGGCTTCGTAGTGCCGCCTACGGCTGCCGACCTTATGGAACATGACCGGCGAAACAGTCTGGTTGGCGTAAAGCTCAATAAAGATGCAAAGGGCATGAAAAAACCCTGTAACCGTTCGGGTAATGTTCATAGGGACACAAGTTGACACCATGTCTTGCAAGGGGGCGGACAGCGTTTGCTGTCCGCTTTCTTGCGCTTTTTCTCTGTTTTTATTATGCGGGAAGCTGGAATACCTCGCTCAGGGGCGGCGCAATGTGCGGCTGCGCCTCGCCCTGTTCCATCGCGCTGTCCACCGTGCCGATGTCGCGGTACACGATGCGGATGCTCTGGTGGGAGCTGCGGGAGTATTTCTCCGTCCGCTCGCCTACCTCGATCCGCTGGATGAACAGCCGCAGTAACTCCGGCGTCAGCTCGTCGATGGCGGTATACTGCTTCGCCTTCTCAACGAACGTGTTCACGTTGGCGGAGGCGGCTTTCAGCTTTTCCAGCCGGGCCTCCTTTTCGGGGATCTGTTCCTCCAACGCTTTCTGTTCGACGGTGTAATCGCCCGCCAGCATCCGGTACTGCTCATCGGTCACCCGCCCCAGCACATTGTCCTCATAGAGCCGCTTGAACAGCTTGGACAGTTCCTCTCTGCGCCGCCGCATGGTATCCAGATCTTTTTGGATCGTGTTCATCTCACGCCGCAGCTCCAGCGTATTCTTGCTGCTGATGTAGGCGGCGAACTGCTTTTCCTTCATCCGCGCGAAGTGCGTCACCCGGCGTAAGTCCTCCAGCACAACGGCTTTCAGTTCAAACTCCCGGATGTGATGCGGCGTGCAAACGGTCTTGCCCTTTTTGCCGTAGGTGTAGCACTTGAAGTTGTACTCCGCCTTTTTCATCGTGCTGGCTCTGTGCAGCACCAGCGGCTTGCCGCAATCCGCGCAGAACACCAGTCCAGAGAAGATGTTCGGCTCGTCCATGTGCTTGGGGACACGCTTTTTGTGCTGACGCACCTCCTGCACGATGTCCCACTGCTCCTGTGTGACAAGAGCTTCGTGGGTGTTCTTCACCACGAACCGCTCACTTTCAGGGCGCTCCACACGCTGCTTGTTTTTGTAGGAGATCGTAGTGGTGCGAAGCCCAACCGAGTGTCCGAGGTAGACCTCATTGTTCAGAATGCTGGTGACGCTGTTGGAAGACCACAGGCAGGGTCTGGTGGTGTCCAGTCCTCGATGGCTTTTCCCGGTCTTGCGGTAGTAGGCGTTGGACGGGTTCACCACCTGCTCCTTGGTGAGGATGGTGGCGATCCGCTTGGGGCCGTTTCCAGCGGCGCAGAGGGAGAAGATGCGCTTCACCACAGGTGCGGTGTCCTCGTCCGGAACCAGCGTGTTGGCGTCACCATCACTTTTCCGATAGCCGTAGGGCGGTCTGCCGCCCAGCCGCTCTCCCTGCTCCGCTTTCATTTTCATGACCGCACGGACCTTGCGGCTGGTATCCTTGGCGTGAAGCTCGTTGGCCCAGTTGCGGATGGGGTTGAAGTCATTGCTGCTCTCCACTGTTGAATCCACGCCATCGTTGACAGCGATGAAGCGGACATTCTTCTGGGGAAAATATATCTCCATGTAATAGCCCACCTGAAGGTATTCACGCCCCAAGCGGGAGGCGTCCTTTACGATGAGGTTCGCCACCTGTCCTGCTTCGATCATCTCCACGATCTTTTTCCATGAAGGCCGCTCGAAGTTCGTACCAGAGTAGCCATCATCCGCAAGGAAGATGGTGTTCTCGAAGCCCTTTTCTTTTGCGTATTTCTCCAGCAGGGTGCGCTGAGACGAGATTTGTCAAGGGCATTTTACCCATATTGTAAAGACAAATAAATTTGCTAATGATTCTGCGAAACGCCAAGCAAGCCGACTGTATTATTGCAGTCGGCTTGCAGGTTACTCAATATTAAAATATCGGCGGCTTACATAATAGCAAACATTTATACGCTCCAGCCAAGGCTTTCCTGCTGAATGGTATACAGCCTTTTGTAAAGCCCATTTTGCTCCATCAGTTCACTGTGTGTTCCTTGCTCTATGACTTTGCCATCGTCCAGCACGATGATTTTGTCGGCCTTTGCAATGGTACGGAGTCTGTGTGCAATAACAAGAACGGTTTTCCCCTGTATTAAGCGGCCGATCGCCTGCTGAATACAGGATTCACTTTCCGGATCAAGGCTGGCTGTTGCTTCATCCAAAAGTACGATCGGAGCGTCCTTTAGTAAAGCTCTTGCAATGGACAGGCGCTGCCGTTCACCGCCGGAAAGGGTACTTCCGTTTTCTCCCAGAACAGTCTGATAACCATCCGGCATTTTGTCAATAAACTCATCACAGCGCGCAGCCTTTGCCGCCGCAAGCACCTGTTCTTCGGTTGCGCTCATATTTCCTATTTTAATGTTATTGTAGACAGTGTCGTTGAAAAGTACCACATCCTGAAATACAAAGGACATGTATTCCATCAAGTGTTCCGGATCAAGCTCTTTCACGTCAATGCCGCCGATTTCCACCTGTCCTTTATTGACATCCCAAAAGCGTGCAATCAGACGGGAAAGCGTGCTCTTGCCGCTTCCGCTGGGGCCAACCAGAGCCGTGATTGCGCCTGCTGGAATCGTAACATTCACATTTTTTATGGTTTCCTCGCCCTGCGGATTATAGCGGAAGCTGATATTTTTCAGTTCGATATCATATTCCTTTACTGGTTTTTCAGTATCGCCTTCCATCGGCTGAATATTCATCAGGGTTCTCATTCTGCGGATGGCAATCTGATGATAGAATAGCTCCGGCAGCAGAGTCAGTTCTGTAATAATCGGCCCGTAAATTCGGGTGACGATCAGCAGGCAAAGCAGCATTGGGACAAGCTCAATTTTGCCGTTCAGGAGCAGAGAAGTTCCCGCAAACACGGTAAGCCCGATGCCGGATTGCACGAGCATCTGCGCGCCTGTCACAAAAACCCCCGAACCAAATTCAAATTTAATTGCAAGGTTTTTCATGGTGCGCAGCGCTTTTTCCAGAGCCTGAAACTGCTGACTGTCCAGATTGCAGGCTTTCACCACCTTGATTCCCTCAATGTATTCCTGAACCTGTTCGGAAGCTTCCAGTTTTGCCTGCGCATGCTTTTTTCCAAGCCGCTCCTGAATCCGTCTGCTCGCAAAAATAATGAGAAAAGCAACCGGCACGGAAATAAAAATAGCGAGTGCCATACGCCAGTCATAGAAGGCAAACATACTGCAGACAACCGTAATCGTGATCACATTGGAGATAATCTGCGGATACACATGACTCAGTACATGTTCGGAAGTGGCTACATCGCCCATGAGATTTGTCGTAAGCTCCGAAAGGTTTTTGGAATTAAACACGCTCATAGGCAGTTTGCGGATGTGTTCTGCCAAAGCAATCCTTGTATTTTCGCTTTCCATGTAAGAGGCTACATAGGTCTTTTTATAGTCGTTTTTGTTGCAGAGAAATACGATTACTGCGCCGATGATGCCGAGTCCGAAATAAATCCACATATTTGTCCATGAGATGCTCCCGCCGGTAAACGGTTTTAGAAGTTCCATGACGACCTGAAGCATCACCATAGCTGGAATAAACATGGAGAAATTTGTCAGCGTGCAGGCGGCAATCGCTTTTTTTAAGTCCCGATAGCCTTTGTCTGTCAGCATCAGCGCATCCTGAACGGTTGATTTTTTCTTACCCATTGACCGGCACCTCCTTTTCCATTGTCCAACTGGCTGTTTCATTGTAGGTTTTCCACATAGATGCGTACCGTCCGCCTTTTTGCAGGAGGGCGTCATGGCTGCCTTCTTCCGCTACACGCCCGTTATCCATCACAATGATATGATCGGCGTTACGAACTGTGGAAAGGCGGTGTGCGATGATGATTACCGTTTTCCCCTGCATCAATTTTTCAAACGCCTTTTGAATCAAATGCTCATTTTCAGGATCGGCAAAGGCGGTTGCCTCGTCCAGCACTATCACAGGGGCATCCTTTACAATGGCACGGGCGATAGCAATCCGCTGCTGCTCGCCGCCGCTTAAATGGATACCCTGTTCTCCGATGACCGTATCATAGCCATTTGGCAGCGCCATGATAAAGTCGTGGCATTGGGCGGCTTTCGCGGCCGCCTGGATCTGTTCATCGCTGGCATTCTGGTTCCCAAGCCTGATATTATCACGGATACTCTGTTTGAACAGATAGACATCCTGAAATACGAAGCTGACCTGTTCCATCAGATATCGGCTTTCCATCTGCCGGATATCCACCGAGCCAATGGAAACAGTACCCTGATCCACATCGAAGAATCGTGGAATGAGATGGGCAATCGTACTTTTTCCGCCGCCGGAAGGTCCTACAATCGCTGTTACTTCGCCCTGCCGTGCATGGAAGCTCACATTGGAAATCGCCTGTTTTTCTTTGTCTTTCTCATAGGAGAATGACACATTTTCAAACTTGACATCATAGCGATCCGTTGTTTTAGGAACCGGCGGCTGTTTCAGTTCCGGCTCAGCCAGAATCTGATCCATTGCCTCTACACCGTTGGCAATCCGCATGGCATCGGAGTTGACATACATGATTTTGGAAAGAATGCCCGCAATGGACGGTACGAATACCAGATAAAAAATAAAGCGTGAAGCAAAATCCTTAAAATCCCCGGTATTCATGCCGATCAAAATCCCTACCGGTAAAAGGAGAAGATAAATATGGTTGATAATCGTCATAAAAGCGGACATCATGTTTTCCCAGCTCAGCGTATATGGAATGACCACAGAAGTATATTCTTTGATGGTCTCGTGCAGCCGGTGAAAGGAATAAACAGTCTGCTTGAACGCTTTGACGACTGAAATTCCACGGATGTACTCTACTGCGGCGTTGTTCATGTTTTCCAACGAGTGCTGGTACTCATCCATCATTTTTCTGGCGCCTTCCCGGCCGTAGGCGATACTCTGAATGATAAAAGCAATAATTACTCCAACAATTGAGGCCAGGCCGAGCCGCCAGTCCACACTCAACAGAATCACAGCCATCACAACAGGAGAAACAAATGCGGCTACAATATCCGGAAGCTGATGCGCAATAAATTTCTCGACATTTTCAATGTTCTCATCCGTAATTTTCCGCAGTTTACCGCTTCCGATCATCACATGAAATCCAAGAGGCACCTTTGCCAAATGGGAAAGGAAATTCACCTTTAACTCATATAGCGTGCCGAAAGCCGCCAGATGGGAACACATAAGGGCTACAAAATACAGAAGAATATTCGCCGCAACGCCGCCCAGTGCCATCCAGCCATAGGAAAACAGGCTGGTCTGTCCCAATGCGCTCAGGTTCGGATATACGGCTAAAATCTGCCGGATAATAAAATAAATTGCAATATAAGGGATAAAGCTGGCCACCGCCGCCAGTGAGGACAAGATGACAGAGGCAATCACCAAAGGCTTTTTTGTCATTGCCAGCTGCATCATCCTTCCCCTCCCCGTTTTGGGCTTCTGCTTGCTCATAATTCCTCCTCACTTTCTTCCTGTAATAGAAATTCTTTTTTTACTCTTGCTTTTCCTCTGCTGTCAAGGGGATAAAATGCTTTGACTGTTCCATGGTCAATATGCAGTACACAGGTACAGCAGGCCATGATAAATTCCAGATCATGGGTAATCACAAGAGATAACTCCGCCTGCCGGGAAGTATCCCGGATTAAAGTACATGCGCAGCGCATACTTTCATAATCCAGCCCGCTGGTAGGTTCATCGTAGATCAGGATTTTCTTTCCCGCACACAGTGCACTTGCAATGGCAACCCGCTGTTTCTGCCCTCCGGACAGTGCCAGAGGATGGCATTCCGCAAGTTCGGCAATCCCCATCTGTTTCAGGATGTTTTCTGCCTGTTCCGATTGTTCCTCCGGAAGATTCAGAGTCACTTCATCCCGCACACTCTCCGTAAACAGCTGGTGGTTTACATCCTGCATGACCATATAGCTTTCTTTCAGGCGCTTTTTGGCGTTTCGTTCTGTTCTGTCATAAAAAACCTTGCCAGTATGTTTCCGGATTCCGCAAAGGCACCCGGCAAACGTTGATTTTCCAGCCCCGTTGTGACCGATCACCGCAACAATCTCTCCAGCAGGGATTTGTAGGGATTTGATATGCAGCACGCTGTGACCGGATACTTTACACTCCAGCTTTTGAAACGTAAATTCATGCTCAGGATGTTTCAAATGCACTGCTTCACTTTCCACCTGCTTCAAGTCCAGCGCCCGCAGTCCCATGGCCGAAATCTGTGCCGGGCTGAATGCAAGAATCTCTTCTCTGGTATATACGGAGCGAACTTCGCCCTGATCGAGCCAGATAAAGCGGTCGGCAATATCCAGAAGGTAATACAGACGGTGTTCGGAAATCACCAGTGTTTTTCCTTCCGCTTTCAGCTTCAGCAAAACATCTTTCAGTTGCTGAATGGAAGCGGGGTCCAAGTTGGAAGACGGCTCATCCAAAACAAAAATATCCGGATGAACCGCATAAACGCTGGCGCATGCAATCCGTTGTTTCTCACCGCCGGAAAGCTCAAAAATACTCCGGTTCAGCAAACCGTTCAAGCAAAAATGGTTCGCCGCATCCGCGATTCGTTCCAGCACATCTTCCTTGGGTAGTCCCTGATTTTCACATCCGAACGCCAGCTCCGATGTTGTATCCACATTAAAGAACTGGCTGCGGGGATTTTGAAATACCGAACCAACATGCTGTGAAATTTTAGAAAGCTTCTGTTTTTTGATTTCTGCTCCATCAACGGAAACGTAACCCGACAAAACTCCTTCGTAGTAATGTGGAATGAGACCGTTAATCAATCGGGTGATCGTTGTTTTTCCGCAGCCGCTTCGTCCGCAAAGGACAACGCACTCTCCGTTTTGTATAGTTAAATTGATATTTCGGATGCTGTGTGCGTTTTCGGGGGCATTATCATATTGGAAGGTAACTTGCTTTAATTCAATCATACCATCCCTCCCGTTGCAGCAATTACAAAGGAAAACAGGATCAACAGGAAATCCTGCGTCCGCAGCCTTATATCCTCAATGCAGGTACGTTTGGTATCAGCGTCCAGTCCACGGGAGAGGGAAGCCGCCGCCAGCTCGTCAGAAATCGTAGCGGTTGACATCAGCAGCGGCACCATCGTATATTCCAGCGTCATCATTGGCTTTGTCAGCACAGAACGCACAGAAATGCCAATCCCCCGAAAACGCATGGCGTCCCGGATACTGTGCCACTCCTCGGAAATCGTCGGGATGAAGCGGAACATAACTGACAAGGGTATGATCAGTTTATTTGGCAGATGCATCCGCTCAAAAGAAAGCATAAACTCGCTTACAGAAGTAGTTTTCATCAGCAGTATTCCTGCCATAAAAATCGGGAGCATAAGTCTTCCCAGTCTTACAAGAGAAAAAAACAGTGCTGCAAAGCCGCCGCTGACTTTTAACGACAGTGTCCAGTCCAACAGAAGCATAATGAGGAATGCAGCAGTAAATTTTGCGGAGGTTTTTATTCGCCTATTTAGTGTCAAAAGCAACGCCATCAGAACAAAAGTGGTTGCCTCCAGCCACAGGGGTGGGAACATCAATGATGATATTCCCACCCCGAAGAGCAGCGCAAATTTTGTGCGGGCGTCGATTCGAAGGATGGGCTGCTGGGCAGCTTCAATCAGCTGCATTAAACCACACCCGCCTTTTGGAAATGTTTTTTCAAAAGCTTGGAACCAATCAGTCCACCAATCAGACCGCCCAACATGGCGATTCCAATCAGAACCAGAATAATCCAGCTCGGGGTGAACTTATCCAGCGTTGCGGCATAGTCGGCCCCATAATAAGCTTCGCAGGACTGAAGAAAAGCCGGTTTGGCGTAAGCCAGCATCCAGAAAGGAGACATGCTGGAGCAGGCAAAAACAACATAGCTGAGTATGTAGGATTTCTTGGACTTATGATTTCCTGCGCGGGCAATCAACTCTGCTACAATTCCAAGAGCGAGGCACCAAATCAGAGATACCCACACACCGCCAGTGGAAGTGAGAAGTCCTACAGCCACCGAAAGAATCAGAATTGCTCCGGTTTTTGGTACTTTCATAACATACATCATGTAAATGCACCCTAAAATGACCGAGTTTACAAACGGAGCGATGAGATAAAGGATGGGGACAAACCCCATAACAGTCACCACCGCAAACAGTACCACCACATAAAGGGCGGCGAAGGCTCCAGCAACGATCAGGTCTTTGGTTTTCAGCTTGTTGGTTTTGGTACTCATATCTTTCCTCCTAGATTCTCTTCACAACAGTTAGCAATCGCTAACCGCCGCAGTAAATAAAATGTCGCATAAATCAACACGACACATGGTTAGATATATCTAACCTATAGCTATATCTAAAACAAGAAAATTATACCCTCATTTTTCTCTCAAGTCAACCCCATTTTGCTAATTCAACTTGCAATATCTTCAAAAACGGGAACAGTGTGTTACCGTTCCTGCGCACTTTTTTCCTTTTGAAAAGTCTGCTGCTCCTTATGCGCCAGCCGTACCAGTCTCCGCACATTCTGCCGTTCAGCATCTTCGTCCAGCATCCGGGACACCGCTTTTTTGCTGTCAAACATCAGCAGCAGGTTGTACTTCTCGCCGTAAACCTGCTGTGCTCGGTTCTCCGCTTCCTGCTCCTTGCCGGGGCGGATGGCCTGCCTTGTTTCATACAACTGCACCGGGTTGAAGCCCTGGGCCTGCTCCCGAAGCCCGGCATACTCATTCAGGGCAGCGTCCAGCTCGGTGGAATATTTCTGCCCCTGTTCTTCCAGCCGTTTCAGGCTCTGCTTCATGGTAGCAATGTCTTTGGGAAATTTATCGGCGACATCGTCCTCGGTATATGCCAGCGACGCCAGAAGCAGATTCTTTTCCGAACGCAGTTCCTCCAAATCCTCTGTCAGTGCCGCAATCTTTGCCGCCAGTTCCCGGTGTCGGAATACATGGACAGCGGAAAGAGCCTTTTTCTCGGAAAGCAGGCTGCGGCGCTCTTTCGCCTTATCCCGAATATCCTTTGCCAGCTGATTGTACTGTGTGAGGGCAGGGCGCAGCGTATTTAGCGAAGTGTTTAGGCGTTCCTTGCCCTTGCGGAGATACCCCAGCTGATAGCAGAACAGCAGCAGATTTTTACGCAGATTCTCCATGGCCTCGGCAATGGCCGGGAGGGTATTCTTCACCGCCTGCCCCAGCTTTTTGACGGCAGCTTTCAGCTCCCGCAGCAGGGCATTGTCCGCCTTGATCTGCCGGTTAATCTCGCAGCGGTCAGCGATGATCCCTTTCCGCTCCAGTGCCCGTGCCGTCACGCCCTCATGGATGGTGGGCTGCTCATCCAGACCCCGTGCGGCGTTGCTGCGGTGGTCGATACGCTCGTCGTGTCCGTACATCTCCAACTGGCGGTTGGTTACATCCGCCCATGCCGCCCGCCATACAACAAGCTGTTCTTCGCTGTTCCAGCGTTCGGCGAGGGGATTCTGCCTGCCGTAGCGGGTGCTTTTGGGATGCTTGTCCGCTCGGACAAGTCCCTGCGCCTCGGCAGCAGATGGCGTCATATACACCTTCTTTTTGCCGATCTTGTAGGGGTATTGTTTCTCCCAACCCTCGTTCTGTGCCGTCCGGAACTCAGCAGCGGTAAAGCCGCATTCCTCGCCGTTTCTCATGCAGAGGTATTCCTTCTCGGTTTTGTACTGCCACTTGCCCTGCTCATCCAGCGGGCGCACCGTCAGGAGAATGTGGGCGTGGGGATTGTGACCGTCGGTGTCGTGGATGGCAGCGTCAGCACACATTCCATTGGACACAAACTGCTCCCGGATAAACTCTTGCAGCAGTTCGATCTGCTGTTCCCGGTTTAGCTCGATGGGCAGGGCAACAACGAACTCACGGGCAAGCCTGCTGTCTTTTGCCGTCTCGACTTCCTCCACGGCGTTCCATAGCTGCTCACGGTCTTTCCATTCTTGTGGGGCGTATTCCGGCAGAAATACCTGCTGCCAGACAAGCCCTTGCTTTCTCGTGTAGTCATGCTGTATCCCGTCGTAATCGTTATATAGACGGGAGCAGCTCAGATAAGCGGAAGCGGCCACGGCGGAGCGGCCTGCGCCCCGGCTGACCACCTTTGCTTCCAGATGATAAATCGCCATATCTTCTTCACCTCGTTCTTTCTTTTTTCTGTTTCTCTTTCGCAAAAGAGAAAATGACCCGAAGCTGAGCTTCGGGTCATAGCCGCAAACAAAGCTGCCGGTGGCAGGTTTGTGCGGGCAGGGAGCAGACTGTTTCCAAAGTAGAAACAACTGCGACCTGCGCAGACGATGACAGCAGCACCCGCAAGGGCTGCGGCATTGTCTGGAGGCTTCCGCAGAAGCCACATCCGCCTCGCAGAGCGCACGATTTCCGCAGGAAATACCACTGCCCTTTAGGGTGGTGAGTAAGTGCGCCCTTCGGGAGAAAAAAGAGGAAGGCCCCCGGTTTCCCGGAGACCTCCCAGCGGAATTCAATCGTGCTGCGGCAGCTTCTGTATCAGGTAATCCTCCAGTACAGACAGTTCCATCGTCCGTACCTCTGGCAGCATCTTTTCCAGAATTGCACCCTCCTGAATGAGCCTGTGCGTTCTGGCTTTGCGCTCCTTGACACGATCCCGCGCCTGCGCTTCCTCCAATCGGTGCTGCGCCTGCAACAGCTTCTTTTCCGTATCCGTCATGTGGAAAAACCTCCTTATCTTCGTTTTTGCCAGATGATCTCGTACCCTAGCGCGTCGGCAAGCTGGACAGCCTCCGTGTAGCGCAAAGACTCCCGCTGGAGCTTGTTGGACAGGTTAGATACGCTGTCAGACCAGCCGTGTTCGTCCCGCAGCAGATCAACCACCTCCTGCATGGTCATTCCCTGACGGACGATGTACGATTTGATTTCGTTTCTCAGATTAGATTTCATTCAATATTTACCTCCATTATTTCGTGTAGTGTAGTTTCGTATCGGTGATGCTGGTGTGTGGGGAGATGAAAAATCTGCCATGCCGCAAATCCGCTCAGATTTCCATTCGTGATGCTCTGTTCGCAACAGCACCCTACCGGCTTCATCATTCTGCGTGAGGTCATGCGGAACGGTGGGATATACCGCATTCCGGTGCAGTGGATTCTCACTTCCGTAAATCACCGGGCGGTGCATTGCATTCGGCTTGCGGTGAAAATTTTCATGAATTTCACAAGGATTGATTTCAGGGATGAAAAATTGAGCCGCCCGTGTACGGCTAAAACGGCTTCCGTACGCTTCTGTACGCCGGTTTTGCGTGCCAGCTGTTGATTCAACAGTCAATTTTTCACACTGCCGTGAATTGCTTCACGAAACACACAAGCAAAATCGTATTTTGCGGATGAAGTTAAAAACAGCCGTACAGAGTGTACGGCGTGTACGGCAATTTTGAAGTCCATTCCTCGTTTTCAATACGGCAGCGGATTGACCACTTCAATGCCCACAAAACCACGCACCCGCTTGCCGCCGACATGAACATTGTTGGTGGCCTCCACATTGTAAAGCCGCTCATTTTGTGCAAGCTCGGAACTGAGACGGTTGGCAGACATGGGCTTTTGCGCATTGTCCTCGCACCAACGCTGATACGCCTCATACAGCGCCTTGGAGCTGGCCTCGCTGTCTGCCCGAAAGCGGATATAGCCCTCAGATTGCAGAAACTCAATCACATTGTTGCTGCTGCGCTTGACTGTTTCCATATTCTCTCTGGCCTTGGTGCTGACTGTGAACTGATAGTTGTTTCCAATCAGCCGGTGCAGACCCTCCAGACACCAGAGGAAGATCCCCTCCTTTTCACGCAGCAGCTTGTCCACCAAAAACGGATCGTCCGCTCTGCCTGCGGGTCGGTCTTTGGTGGTCAGCACGATCTGGCGGCGAAAGAAGCCGTCGGACTTGTCGTGCAGGGCGGTGAGCGCACCGTTTCCGAAGCAGAGAAAACGCACATAGAGCTGGCTCTGATAGCTCTGGACGCCTTTGCGCTCCATGTCCATCTTGCACTCAGAGGTCACGATGGATTTGATATAATTGGTCTTGGGCAGGGCGCTCATATCCATATCGTCATCCACCATCAGGAGCTTGTTTTCCAAGTCTGCACGGCTGAACCGGTTGCTCTCCACCTTCTGGATGCTGGTGGTGTTCATGCTGTCGCCCAGCAGGGAGCGCATGACCAGACCGATGCGGCTTTTGCCCTCGCCGCCCTTGCCGATGAGCATGAGCATTTTTTGCCCCTTGGTGGTAGGCAGCAGGCAGTAACCGAGAAATTCCTGCAAGGTTGGAATGTCCTCCGGTTGCAGCAGCTCTGATAGGAATTGCAGCCACTTTTTCGGAGTGGGTGCGTCAGGGTTGTAGGCGACCGCCAGCCGGTTGTTGCAGTAGCTCTTATTGGCGGTAAAGCTGCCGTCCATGAAATACGTCCCATTGGCCACATGGATGCGGTCTGTCTCAATGGGCAGCGGCGGCGAATAGGCTTGCAGCTTGATGCTGGCAAGTAAGTTTGTCACAACCTTGGACAAGCCGGAAGTCAGGCAGCCTGAGATTTCTTCCAGAATCAGGTTGCCGATCTGCCCCTCATCCTCGATCAGCCCGTCCACTGTGAACAGCCGCCCGCGCACGCATTTCATGGGGTGCTTGTCCAAAAACTGCTGGCAGAACAACACCTCATTGATGTGCCTGCCGTCGTACCACTCAGGCCACGCCTGCGGTGTCATATCCATCTTCGGTTTCCTCCTTATGAATTTTCTCTAAGCGCTGCCGCAGCCTGTCCAGCTTGCTGTCTGCCATCTGCTGCTGAATTACCTCGGTACGTTCGTGGGAATCGCCGGAAGTGAGAATCTCCAAGTAATACTCCGCCTCGTCCAGCTTGTGGCAGGCTTCTACAAATCGTTCATTCGGCGCTTCCGCCGAAGATTGCGGCGCACAGCTTACCTTCCAGTCCCGCAGGACACGGGCATAATCGGACAGAACAGAAAAGCACAGCCGCTCGTTTTCCATGAGCTGCTGTGCTTCCGTCTGAATGCGTTTTGCGTGGAGCGCCGCTGCGCTGGGCGGCTTGTCCGGGGTGAGGTGAAAGTCCGCTGCCAGCTTCCGCGCTGCATCGTAGGGCGAAAGCTGAAATAGTCTGCCTACAAAGTCAATCACATCTCCGTGCTCCCTGCAGGCAAAGCAATAATAGTGGTCGTCCGCCACATACAGGCTGGGATGCCGGTCATTGTGGAACGGACAGAGCGCCATACTGTAGCGGTTGACCTCCACGCCGTACCGCTCCGCCGCCTCCCGGCAGCTCACGCCATATTTGACAATTTCAAAAAGATTCATTGTTCCTCCATTTCTGCGCAAAAAACGGCGGCCTGCCCGTTTAGGGGCAAGCCGCCGTTTGCGTCTTATCTTATGCTGATTTTGTTTCTTTCTCTGGCAAGGCCGGTTCAATCTTTGCCTCTCGCAAGGCTTTCTTCCGTGCGCCCTGCCGCTTGATCTGCGCTGCATACCGGCAATCATCAGAGCAGTATTTGACGCTGCTTCGCGTCGTAGGAAACACCTTGCCGCAGTTTTCGCAGGTACACGCCCGGCTGCGGCTCTCGGCCGCCTCCTGCCGGTAGAATTTTGCGCGGCAGTTGGGGCCGCAAAACAGGGTGTTTGTCCGCTTGGAGGCAAATTCCTGCCCGCAGCACTTGCAGGTCAGCATGAAGGGCTGTCCGACAGCGTGTTCACCGGCCTTGATTTTCTGATAGCGCTCCCGGCTGCGGATGCGCTCTTTCTTCAAAAATTCCTGCCGCTTGATCTCTTCCTCGGTCAGCTCCGGTGCGGGAAGCTCAAACTGCCCGATAAAGCGAAGGTGGATCTCCACCTCCTGTACCCG
>ENA-UERX01000022-UERX01000022.1-human-gut-metagenome-genome-assembly--contig:-NODE-22-length-96700-cov-65.159175_pt1 | contig 96700 bp, 78 predicted proteins | sample MGYA00242992_ERZ507993 | MGnify/ENA primary metagenome ERZ507993 (study PRJEB26167, sample SAMN06115487) | human gut metagenome | host: Homo sapiens | place: China:Chongqing | collected 2015-04-10... | reverse complement strand
GCGGCTTCAAAGCGAATGCCGACGTGGTGGGCGCCCTGAACGTGTTGAGGAAGGGCCGGACAGGCCCGAGTGCACACAACAAAAAGCACATCGCCCATGTAGTGAGTATTGGGGAGCAAGGCTTTCGGCCGGAGGACTCGATGCCATCAATGGGAACCGCCCTTGAACCACGAGACCGCGTGGTTCAAGGAATCCCCGCCCTTTAGGACGGGGAGGAAGTCAACCTAGCAATCCCGCCCCTCAAAGCAAAGAGAGAGAAGAAACAGAAAGCCTTTTAATTCCCGTTCCGCATCTTTAATCAGAATCAACCTGCAGACGCCAGCCACTTTCTAGACTCGTACCTGATGTTCCACTCTTTGAAGAATCCAGGCGATCTGGCACAAGATCCTGCTTGAAGCGTATCAGGGACTTCCCTTCGTGAAGTGCACGGAATACTTCGGAGAGGCGACAGTTGCGGATGAGGACAAAGTTCCCGCCAAGGAACAAAGTAAGGCTCAATGTCCTCAAACCTCTGAGAGAGGTGTGACACGAAAGCCTTCGCAATCCTGAGGATGTTCCGTTTTCAGATCTCCCGCTCGACAGCACAGAGAGCGGGAGAGGGCATTCTGCCGTGCCCAAACAGGGCACGAGTCTCAGCGGGTTCGTCAATCGGAGGGGCCAACGAAGGCCTCGTTTACCGCAAAGAATTCCTGGTATAAAAAGCAACAGAACTCAGGTTCTCAAGGGTTGCTTCAACTTCTTTCAAGACTGTCGACATATACTCGTCCATGTACGCCCAATCTAGGTTTCCGTCATTGTCGACCGGTAGCCTGAATACATCGTCTTTAATTGATTTCATGGAAATGGAGTCACTCCATGAATATTTTTGAGAAAGAGCGCTTCGTAAAGCCGTAATCAGAAATAAATAGCGTGCCTCGGATGCTTTATCCGTTTCCTTGAGATGCAGTGCGATGTTATGGCTGTCGTTTGAACAAAAAGCTTTCTCCTGATAGGAAAAAGTCAGCGTTTTTCCACCGATCATGATGCAGTCGCCTTCGTCCATCCATTCCGGAGGACAGTCAATGAACGTCATGACTCCGTTATTTCCTGCTTGTGCGGTTACATATGGGACTGTACCGCTGTCCGGTACGACATCCTTCTGAACGATGCTCTTCGTATTGTTCATCCGAAAAATATCGCCGATCCTAAATTCCATCCAGTTTCGAGCATCAAGCTTCGCCATCCTCTCCTCCGTCCTTGCGCATGGTAAAGGTTACAAACTCGTCGTCAGAGCTCACGCGACTCGAATACATCGCCGTGTCAAGCAGCTTTTCACCGAACTCTTTAGCGTCGATGCCCCGCTTGAACATCAGATAGTCCATCGCCGTCTTGCGGAAGTCCTCCTCGAAAATCTCGAAAGGTTTCAGAGGCATCTGATAAGACAGGTGCTCGTTCGGGTCTACCCACTGGCACGTATCGTCGCCGGACTGCTTCTCGACCACATCGACCCAATGCGCCTCGATCGCCTGCCACTTACCGTACACGTCGTGACGTCCCTTGTTCTTAACCGTCGACAGACCATCGGACTCCATGTAGCAGGCAAAGAATTCCTTGTCGTCCTGTCCAACGCCAGACTCGAACACGAAGATGCTCGTGGTTATGCCCACGCCGAAGAACAGGTCCTCCGGCAGTTTGATGACCTTACGGAGGCGGTGATTCTTCAGAATCCGATTCATCTGCGTAGTTGAAGCCTTCTCAAGTTTCTTGTCTGGCAGAATGAACGCACATTGTGTACGCGCAGGTACGCTATTCAACACATTCTCGACAATGTTCATGCAGCCGTACTTGTTTTCATACGGCGGATTCATCAGGACCTTCGTAATTGGTTTGGATTTCATCCATTCACCGGCCTCTTTGGTGCGGGTGTCCATCTGCTCAAGGTTAGTTTTGCCGTCCTTGTGAATCAACATGTTCGCGCACGCCAACGCGTAAATCTCCCGGTCGAACTCAATGCCGTACAACTGCTTGGACTTTATCTCGCTGGCCTTCTTCGTCTCCATGCCGCCTGCCGCGTGAATCATGTTTGCCATGGCCTTCACCAGGAAACCGCCGGAACCGCACGTGGCGTCAAGGATGCAGTCATCCTTGTTCACTTCGAGAATCTTGTACATAAAGTCCGTAATGTGCTCGGGCGTGAAAACCTGGCCGGCCTCGGACTTCTTCTTGTATCGGTTGAACTCGTTGAAGAAGATGCCCATCACGTCCTCACCGCGCCACTCGTTGGAGTTGACGCACTCGGAAATCTCGACGACCCAGTCTATGAAGTCATTAATTGCCTTCTGGTTGTCCGTCGAGTTCATCTTGATGTCGGAATACTCTTCCAACAGAATGTCTATCTTCGAGTTCTGCTTACGACTACCCGCAAGAGACTTGGACAGGGTGGAGTGAATAGATGTGTGGAACGTGGCGTAACCCAAATCCTTGAGGCGCTTCAAACCCGCGCCGTAACGCTCGGCAACCAACGCGCACGCCGTAAAAATCATGCGGTGGTACAGATTTTTGATGCCAAACTCAAAATGCAGACTGTTGTTGATTCTTGCCGTCAGCTGATAGATTTTCTCTTTATCTATCGTATTGACGGCATACAGAGATAAATAGTATCCAAGGTGCTGTAATGTATTCGGCGTCTTAACTTCTTCGTCTCCCTTGAATACCCGCACATCTTCGCCGTTGTACAGGATACCGACTACTTTTGCGTATTGAGTCTGTGCAATGCGGACATTTTTCAACAGCTCATCGACAAACTTCTGTTGGGAAATGTCAAATTTCTCGGCCTTGGTTTCCAATATAAGGGCTACTTCGTTGCGATTGTCCGGCAAATACCAACCGTCGGGCTTGTCGCTAATGCCCGGAAAACCCAGCTGATTGAATGTCGTCAGTTGTCCAACATCGGCCTTTGCACCTTTCAAAGATTCGTTGAGGCCCAGAATATTTCGGGCTTTATCTCTAACCTTGTCCTCAGTGATCATGATTCGAAACGGGTTGGGAAGGTTTCAGAACAACCTCAAGATTCAAAGCCTTGAGGACCGCATAAAGAGTAGATAGACGGGGATTCCCTGTCGGTCCGAGAGCATTGTAGAGAGCCGGTCTAGCGAGACCTGTCTTCGCCGCTACCTCGCTCATGCAGTTACGTGCGCGGCAGACTCGACCTATAGCCTCGGCGAATTCCGAGTGGGAGCCTTTGTGGTACGTCTGGGTCAAATATTCCGCGGCGTAGACGTCGTCTGTCAGAACGCTTTCGTCTATGGATTTCTTCTGCATAGCATTTCCAAAATGACAGACTCGATTGTAATTTATAAATGACAACAAGACAACTCGAGGCCTTACCATTTCTCAAGAGGTCAATCTCTTTGACCTTATACGGAGAAGTACTCGCCTCAGTTCCCGATGGGAAACCAACATTCGTCGATACTACGAGAACGGATCCTCTGCACATGCCGCCTTACGTAAAGTGGTGGCCCACGCAGGCGATCCGTTCAAATGTTTTTACAGCTATTACTCTTTTGAGGTTGGATTTGAATTGTCAAGTCCAACCTTGATTTTTTTGCCCCCTGAAAATCGTGCTGTCGATTTGAATCCGAAAAGTCAATTTGGGTTGGAAGTGGCCAAGAAGTCAGGTCGTCATGCCTCAGTAACCACGCTGATCGATCCTACGGACTTCCAGCTGTGCGCGATAACCGTCAAAACTCATTTTGGGTTGGATTCTCGTTCTGGAGCCAGTGCCTCAAGCCCGTATTTCGCGCAATGGTCTGCTTTCCCCGAACCGCCATTGCCAACGCCTTCTTCTGACCGACGAGGATCACCAGCATCTTCCCGCGCGTCACGCCCGTATAAATGAGGTTGCGCTTGAGCATCACGTAGTGTTGCATTGTGATCGGCAACACTACGATCGGATATTCGCTCCCCTGGGACTTATGAATGGTCGTGGCATAGCAGAGCACAAGCTCGTCCAGCTCTCCGTAGGGGTACACAACTTCACGCCCGTCGAAATCAACTGTTAGCTCTTCTTCCTCAGCGTCAAGCCGCGTCACAAAGCCGATGTCGCCGTTGAACACGTCGCGGTCGTAGTTGTTCTCGATCTGCATGACCTTATCGCCAACAGAGAATTTCGTGCCGAACTTGAGAACGGACGCTTCTGTGGGAGGGTTGAGCGCAAGCTGGAGCACTTCGTTGAGCGTGCGGGCACCGGCACTTCCACGATTCATCGGGCAAAGGATTTGGATGTCCTTGATGGGATTCACGCCGTATGCCTTCGGCAGGCGTGTCCTCACCAGGGTCGTGAGAATTTCAGGCATCTGCTCGTTGTCTTCAACCGAGAGGAAGTAGCAATCGCCCTTCTCTTCCTTGCTCGGGAAGACCGGCATTCTGCCAGCGTTGATTTGATGTGCGGCCTTGATGATCCACGAGGTCGCAGCCTGTCGGAAGACTTCTGTGAGTCGAATGACCGGGACGGCGTTCGACTCGATCAAGTCGGAAAGAAAAGCACCAGGGCCGACGGACGGCAACTGATCGACGTCGCCCACGAAAATGACTGCCGTCTTTGACGAGATTGCCTTTACGAGATTGTTCGCCAGTGGAATGTCGATCATCGAGCACTCGTCAGCCACGAGGAGATCGCAGTCCAACGGGTTGTCCTCGTTGCGCTTGAATTCCATCGTGGCAGGATCAATCTCAAGGAGTCGGTGAATAGTCTTGGCTTCCATGCAGGACGACTCGGAAAGTCGCTTCGCGGCGCGTCCGGTAGGCGCACAAAGCATCATGTTGACGCCCTTGGCACGAAGAATAGTGAGGATGGCTCTCACGATCGTCGTCTTGCCGACGCCAGGACCGCCTGTAATGACCATCACCTTTGACTTCAGAGCCGCTGCCACAGCTTCCCGCTGACTTGCGGCAAGGGTGAGGTTGAGCTTCTTCTCCACCCATGGAATGGCTTTTTCGGGGTCGATGTTCGGCCACGGCGGCGTACCTTTGACCAACTCCCTCAAGTTGCGTCCGACAGACTTTTCCGACAGATAGAGCGAAGCCAGATAGATGCTCCCCTGCACAGGGAAATCGGCCTCGATCAATTCGCCCTCGTCAATTTCGTGAGCAATGGCGTTAGAGATAACGCTTTCAGGGATGTTCAGAAGCTCAGATGCTTGGCTGATGAGCAAGGGCCGTGGCAGGCAGCAGTGGCCTTGATTGCCGGAGGCTTCCGACAAGGCAAAGGCTACGCCCGCTTGAGCGCGAATAGGAGAGGTTGGTTCAATGCCGATATTTTGCGCAATGGTGTCGGCAGACTTGAAGCCGATGCCTCTGATGTCCTTGGCCAAGCGATACGGATTTTCCTTGACGGTCTTGACAGCATCCTTCCCGTACTTCTTGTAGATGCGAACCGACTTCGACGTGCTCACACCATGGCTGTGCAGAAATACCATGATTTCCCGAATGACCTTCTGGTCTGCCCATCCGGATGTGATCTTCTGAATGCGCTTCGGTCCAATGCCTCGCAATCCCTTCAGGCGTTCAGGCTGTTCTTCAATGACGGTGAAGACATCGGTCCCGAAGGCCGAGACAAGCGTCTTAGCGCAGAAGGGGCCGATGCCTTTCACCATGCCGGAGCCGAGGTACTTTTCGATTCCGTGAAGCGTCGTAGGCGCATGGATGCGTAGGAACTGAGCGCGGAATTGTCGTCCGTACTCTTTGTCCATCACCCAGATACCCGACGCAGATGCGTACTCTCCTGGCGTTACGGAGGGTGTATGGCCAAGCACCGTGATAAGGTCGCGTTCGCCTTTCACCTTCAGACGAAGGACGCAGTAGCCGTTCGTCTCGTTGTGAAAAGTGACGCGCTCTACGAGGCCGCTGAGCTTGTCCAGAGGCTGCTTGTCTGTGTGGGAGTCTGTGACAGTCATGTACGGGAAGCCTTTGATATTAATTCGGGTTTTGCTCTTTTTGGTTTGGATCCCTGTGAATATCCAGCCCGAAAAGAGCAGCTCATACGGCGAACGCTCGCGTCAAGACTTCCATTGCTACATGCCAGGTGCCAGGCATTTCATCCCGCCTGAGTCCTGGTTTGGCATGGCGCCACAGGAGGATTTCGTCCATCTTCGGACACTCCGCATTCGTCTCGAGAAGCTCGCCTCGTTCATCGACGACAACGACAAGAACCCCTTCCGGGAACTTGTCCGCAATACTTCTGTCCACCGTGACAGCTTGTGCGGCAATCGGATGTGTCATGAATCCTAGGGAGGAATTCATAAAGCGGGCATCGACCTTGAGCTTGGCGTTTCCGACCATCCTGAGGACTTCGGTCTGCACGTCGAACTTTGAGAAGTTGATCTTGCGGGTTCTGGACGGCGCCAGATCCCAACAGCGCTGCTCGAGGGCGTAGCGTATCGACCACAGCACGGGGAATGCGCCGAGGCCATCAAGTGCGACTGCCCGCCATTTCTTTACACGTTTATGGGAATCCGCAAAGACAAGAATGCCTTTTGGTAAAGAATTGTTCCAATAACGGAGATTGTCCCAAGGCTTGTCGATCGTATAGTACGGATATTTAATTTTCTCAAATTCAAATGGATATTCGCCTTTCAGGATTTCTGCTTGATAAGGATTGACATTCTTTACGGGGTTTAATTCCACCTCTCCCGCGTTTTCTCTAAAAGCAGCCAGCGCTTTTTTGAGATATGCCTTTTCATCAGGCTTTAACCAAAACAGAATGCGCTTGAAACCTTCGGCCTCCCTGCGCTTGGTGAAGTTAAGCTGGCGAAGTCTGTTTTTTTCGGACATAACGAGTGTGTAAGGCGTTAGTAATAACGCTATTCTACTCGATCCAAGGCTGTAACAGTGCAAAACTCGTGCTTTTCCGAACCTACGGAATTCCGTTGGATCGCCTGTCGCACAGCCCTGAAGGCGTTATCAATAACGCTCACAGGCGCAAACCAAGGCCCTCTTTCTCTGGCGTTTGAGCATCTGACCTATCCTAACGCCCTCAATCTCATCATCGGGTCCCCTCTGGTGAGGAGGGTCTCCTCCCCTCTGCCGTTATCACTAACGCCTGCCCTCCTCTTCGAGGCACGCAAGGGTTCTGGAAGTGTGCGAAAATATCTGATGGAAATTGCTCTTTCCATCTAATATCAGGTTCCCTCTATCGCAATGCAGTATGTCCTTAGATGTTGTCTATCTTGACCCTGCGAACTCACCGAAGTCCGATTTTTCGACAGCCGTCGATGTTCATCGTCAGCAGGATCAGCTCTTCAATCCCGCACAAGCTTACGTACTGACCCTTTCGGCAGGCCAGTCTCGGAACAAAGTCATTCGCATCCTCAACTCCATAGCTCAAGCATTCGGATATGCGGATCTCAATGTCTGCCCTTGGCACGAAATGACCTATGACCGCCTCCTGGCTTATCGCACCATGCAGGTCGAGGCAGGACTGGCACCGGCCAGCATCAATTTGCAGCTATGCACACTTCGCATGGTGGCCAAACAAGCATGGCTGAAACGGATGATGTCTCTCGAAACATACTCGGCTATTCGGGAGTTGAAGAGCGTTAGAGGCAAGAGAGTTTCCAAGGGCCGCGCACTCAATACTCGTGAGACAGGCAAACTTCTGGCTTCTTTGGATCTCCAGCAGACTCCGATTACTGTGCGGGATGCAGCCATCATTGCATTGGCCGTTGGATGCGGCATGCGCCGAGCTGAAGTCGTTGGACTCACATTCAGGCAAATTGACAAGGCCAATCGCATCATCACGATTCTAGGCAAAGGGAATAAAGAACGCAGGGTGGCGCCTTCAGACGAGGCCTGGGAAAGATTGGAAGAATGGCTTTCCTTGAGGGGTGATGACGGTTGTGAAAATGTCTTCGTAGCCGTCAAGAAGGGCGACAACATCCAGCGCTATTGGCCGTTGTCGGAGAGTGCGATCTATCAGATGCTCAGATATCGCGGGGCGCAGGCCGCTGTGGACAATTTCACTCCGCATGATCTTCGCAGAACGTTCGCCACTCGCTTACTGGACAACGGTGCCGATATCAACACCGTTCGCCTCGCAATGGGACATGAGTCAATCGTGACCACTCAACGGTACGACAAGCGCGATGAAGGGCGCGTAGCAGAAGTGACGCGAAAAGTCGCGCTTTAATACACCAAAAGCCCAAACCGCTTGCAACGGAATGGGCTTTTGCGTTCTAGACGATGCATGAAAGCGTAGTAGATTGTCTAATCATCCATCGCTTTTCCGGCCATTTTCATCCATGCGCAACTGCCGCCAGCCATGAGGAAGATTGGAGGCTGTTGAACTGTATCAAACAGACAACCAGGCGCTTTGACGGACTGCATGATTGCCTTGAGAGCATCAGCGCGGAGCATGAACCTCTGAATGATCTCTCGGTCCGTCACGCCTACTTTAGCCAAGGCCAGATGCTTCTCCATCACGGTTAGGAAGTGTGTCAGATCACGAAGCGCTTTTTCCTTCTTTACCCGGCCTGCTGTTTTAACGAGGAGATATTCTGCTGTCGCATCGTATTGCGGCACGAGGGGAATCATCAGGTAATGTGCCATGGCTCGTTTGTGGACTTTATCAAAAAAGCCAGGTTCGGTGTCGCACAGAGAGCTTTGGCACATTAAGGCACGGGCTGTTACCCAAAAAGCGTAATGATAAGCGTCGACGTCAAACGGTTCAGGAAAGCCATATATGGGAAGTGCTTTATTATCATGAGTTTGTAAAACTCGAATACTCCCACGTTCGAGCATAGACAAGGTGAACGCATAGCTATGATAGAACTTGTTCGAGCTTTCGGTGAACATGCCGAAAAAGCCAGAGTTTTGAGTAATGGCGCCGTGGATGGGGCTGAGGATGGGGTGATGACCTAACGCATCCACTGAAAACTCTATGTTCGAATCGAGATAGGCCCAGGCTAAAGCACAGTGCTGTTCGAGAGTAGAAAGTTGCATCGGATTCCCTGAATGTGACGCTAAAGGATACTGTACAACTATTATATTGCCGTACCATTTTGCCGCCAATCGGATAGGGGTGAGAACTTTATGTCCTCAGCCCCTTCCACACCACCCACCATGCGGATCCGCAGTGGGCGGTTATCAATAACCTCAGAGGTGTCTCAGTGATAGACATCCCCTAGGCACGTCCACCCCAATTTGCGGAGAGTGCCATTATTCAGCGTAGTTGAGAGTATCCAGCTGTTCGCCGTGCGCCAGTTCGACTTGCGCGTATTGGCCCATTCCCAAGCTTTTCCTTCGGGTGCACCAAGTTTCCTTAGTGCCGCATATTTCGTCCGAACTTTCTTCCACTGCTTCCAGTAGATCTGTCGGATTCGTCTACGCAACCACTCGTCAGTCTCTTTCACGAAAGAATTCATGGAAGAGGCTCTGAAGTAGTTAACCCATCCTCGAACAAAGGCCCTGAGCTCCTTCCTGAATGCGTCGAGGCTCTGGCCTCGACTGCGTGAGGTGAGGGCTTTCAATCTCAACCTGCATTTGGCTTGCGATTTTTGATGCGGGCGTGCCTTCACTCCGTTTCGGGATAGCCAAAATCCGAACCCAAGGAACTTCAGCTCGGGATCCGTCACCCGACAGATCTTCGTCTTTTGTTCGTTCAGTTTCAGAAAGAGCTTTCCCTCAATGTAGGGTTTAAGGCGTTCAAGGGTACGTTCCGCCGCTCTCTTGCTTCTACAGAAGATCATCATGTCGTCCGCGTAGCGAACGAAGCGGTGGCCTCTGCGCTCGAGCTCGTGATCGAGCTCGTTGAGCATGATGTTGGCGAGAACGGGGCTGACAGGCCCACCTTGCGGTGTGCCTATCTGGCAGGGAGTGACCTTGTCATCCTCTTGTATCGGCGCGCGGAGTATTTTCTCAGGGCATCTGCCTTTGCACGGAGCCGCTCAAGATCAAGTTCTTCGTCAGGGAAGTGCTTGAACAGCTGCTCTGCGTGCCCGAAGTCTGCGCCTATCTCAAGACCTGCCGCCCCAGACGCAGTTTTTCGGGTCTGATGGAAAAGCAGGTCCTCCTCCACCGCGCCTACATGCTGGTCATCCCGCGTGCCATGCAGACGGCCATCGACAGGAACAACATGACCGTCAGTGTCATCGGGTTCCAACCCGACCGAACGCCTATAATGAACTGACAATTCAACCAAAGGGAGCGAAGGCCCGGACGTGCGAGCGACCGGGTCTTCCCCTTGTCCGCCATGGCCAAAGACAAAAGAAATTCTCGCAGCGGGCGAAAGCACAAGCCGTTCACCGGGCGTGCGGGCCATCCGCTCATTCGCAAGCTTCCCGTGCCGGAATCGAGCATCCGGGCCATGAGGGAAGAGTACGGTCCCGCCTTAATGCGCTTCTTCTTCGGTACGGCCTCCCTGCGTGACCGCAATCGTCTTTTCTCGGTCTGCATCATCACGGAAAGGCTCCTCAACGGCTTTGAGGACGACGGCGGGATACGGCTCATGCTCGAGCGCGCCAGATCATCGCTTGCGGATCCGGACGTCGTGCCCGACTGCGAACTGCTGCGTGCGGTCGTTGAGACGAGCGAGGAGATGTGGCGCCAGTCGACCGTCGAGGAGTTCGTCTCCTCTGCAAGCACGTTCAATGCGAACGACATCCCCTTTCCCGAAGAGGAGCCAGACTGAATCCGCCCTCCCGCAGCCGCATCCTGCTAACATTCTGTTTCACATTTCTCGTGCGTTCGTCACGTCGGTCCTGCGTTCGAACTATGGTTCTCTCACAAGGCGGGAGAACAAGAGTTTTCAAACTTCCAACAGGAATCTTCCGACGGCATTGAGCAGGAAAGGAAAAGGCATGGAACAGCAGGAGATCATTCTTGAGTTCAGTTTTGTGACGGGCTCGATTGTTGCCGCATACGCGTGCATGAGTCCTCTCATCGGCTCGAATCCGATCATCTGGATCGTGCTGTGGCTCATGGCGATCACGACGTGGATGAGCGCCGAACCCGATCAGAGGTAAGGCACGCCCCGCCGGGAGAAGGTGCGCAGGCATTCTCATGCTGCCGTCTCCCCCCATCTTTTTCTTTCGCAACCCATCAGGCAGGCTCAACGGTCAGGAGTATCACCATGTCGCCCAAATTCGTTCGTTTTCTGAGGATCCTCATCGGTCCGGGCCGATCGGTCGTACCCGAGCCCACCTTTGACGAAGCCGGCAATCTGGATGTTTATCCCGACCCGGACTTCTTTGCCGACAAGTTCTTCCGCAAGGATCCCCGCTGGGTGAAGGCGAAGAACCCGACTGCCGGCAAACCCGCGACTGCACGGAAGCGGTGAGGAGGACGGCCATGGTGAACGTTGCCAACCAGACGCATGCCGGCATCCTCAACCTCATCGCTCAGGCCGTGAGCCCGCGCGACGTTGAGACGGCGAGCGACTTGCGTGCAGAGGCCGTTGCCCGTACTCTGCGTATTGTCTCCGCCCAGATCTCTCACCTTGAACCTGCGCGACGCGAGGAAGCCGACGAGCAATATTGTCTGCGTCTGGCGGGCGACCTCGAGGCCATAGCCTCCTACCTGCGCAGGCGACCCATTTCCAACAACCAACAGGAACCCTAACAAATGACGAAAACCGAACTCATTGAACAGATCACGCTTCGCTCGACGCTCTCCAAGAAGCAGGCTCAGGAAGCCCTCAACGCCATCATCGAGATCACTGGCGACGTGCTCGTCAAGGGCGAGGACCTGCAGCTCCTTGGTCTGGGCACCTTCCGCGTGTCCGACCGCTCCGAGCGCCTCGGCCGCAATCCGCGCACTGGCGAGACCATCGTGATCCCGGCCTCGAAGAAGGTGTCCTTCCGCGCCGCCTCCGGTCTTCTCGAACGCCTCAACAAATAAGCTCTTTTCGGAAAAAAACATGAAGTACAGCAAGATCCTGCGCGCCGCCCTCGTGGCCGGCGCCGTTCTCTCTCTGACCGCCTGCGGTCACATCCAGAAGGAAATTTCTTCGGAAGCCGACATGCTTGACAAGGCGGAGTTTGCCACCGGCATCGACGCCCGCAATCTCCGGATTGTGGAGGGCTCCGTGAGCGGCTCCATCGACTCCGTCAACTACAAGGTGAAGGCCAAGAACGGTCAGGTCTATCGCTGCTACTTCACGAGCGCACTGGCCGTGACCTCCGACGCCATCTGCACGCCGATCGACAAGGACGGCAAGGCCTTCAAGAAGCAGAAGGCCAAGACCCGTTCCGACGGCAAGTGCAACGACCTGCTGCGCGCTGCCGGCCGCTGCTGAGAAACCGGAGCAATCCTGCAAACCAGGCAACCAGGCTCGAACGAAAGACATCGTTCGGGCCTTTTCTCTATTCCCACAGCCGAAGTTGCGGCGCCAGAACAAGACCCGTCACTTTCCCGGCTCGCCGACCTCGTTCGCAGCGGTCAGAATCCTTTTCATGACCTTGCCGAAGGCGTAGGCCGTAAGCGGCGAGACGGTATGGATGACCTCGTCGTACATCGTGATGGCGCGCTCGTGGGTCTTCTCAAAGAAATGCCACGGCTTGGCGCCCACGAACCGGTACTCCTTCGGATAGCCCTGACAGACGGCGATCTCGGTGGACGAGAGCGGGCGCGGAAGATCGGGATGCCAGAGCTTCATGCAGGCATGAAGCAGGGGCATGTAGCGAATGGGGGCGTCCGCAGGCTGGATGTAGTAGCGCGTCCTCAGACAGAGAGAGGCACGGTGCTCGTCAAAAGACTCGACGTCCTCGACCGCCTGCCTGAGCTCGAGCACCAGACGCGTGATGCGTTCGTCCCGATAAACCAGAAGCGTTCCGCCCACCGCAAAGCGCTCGGCTACGCTGCCGGAAAGCCCCGTAAACCGTCCGTTCTCTTCTGAGAACTCAAGTTGAGCCGTGAGAAGGTCGCGAATGGCCGTTCGATAATGTTCGAGCTGCCGCCCGAACTCTGGCAGCACAGGGTAGGCTGCAATCGGCATCTGCATGCGGCGGATGTTCGCAGGAAGCCTGTTGAGAAGCCTGAAGAACAGCCACTTGCGGATGTGCCGCTCCGTGACGCGGCCGATGCCGGCCTTCATCCACAGGTCGCAAATGTCCGGATTGATGCCGCGAAGACTCTCGACGACGGTCTTGAGCGTCGGCCGAACGATCTCCGCAGCCGAGCTGGCGGGCTTCACGAGGGCGCTGCTGAGCGCACGGTCGCGCTCGGCGCCCGTCTCATAACCCGACGCCCCGCAGGCCCCGCCGTCGTCTCCCGGACGCTCTGAGCGGGCTTCAAGAAGATCCAGCCAGCCGTAGGATCCGGAGGCCGCGCCGACGTCCGCACAGTGCATGAGAACGCCGCCCGCGTTCTCCATGTCCGTGCCCGTGTCGCAAAAGCCGTCCGCACCGATCCACTCGCCCTGATCCTCCGGATCGTCCGACAGCTCCAGCGCAGCCTCCCGCCTGTCCGATTCGGTGAAAACGTCGCCCATCGACTCATCCCAGAAGGGCTCGACGATGAGATTGCGGTCGACGGCGCTGCGATAGGTGGTGCGCTCGGCCTCACCCCTCTCCTTGCGAAAGACGGCGCACTCGAACACGGTGCCCGTCGCGTTGTGCGGCGTCAGGGGAAAAGGCGGATAGTCGTCCGTCTCGGGATTCCCGGCAATCCATCCCCACACGTCGGAGAAGGGAATCATCTTGTGGCAGGAACCATTCGACTGGAGGTACTTCGCCCGCAGCGCGGCTTCCTTCCACAACACCGCATCGTCGTCCGTAAAGGCGTCGGAGCGCATCCACGCGTTGAAGACGTCGTTGCGAACCCCCAGCACGGCGCACTGGGGACGAGAGACGGACGCTCCGAAGACGGTGGCGTCATAAACCAGGGGAACGACCACGTACCGAAGCGCCAGCCACGACCTGATGAAGTCGTCGTAGTGACGAATGACAGGATCCATGCCGGCCTGCAGCGGGAGCGAAAACATGAAGGGCTCGATCGCAAGCGCCACCTTCGGCTTCACGGTCTGCACCAGGTCGATGAAGGCTGCGCACTCGACCACGCTGTTGGGCTGCCAGCGGTTCTTGGGCTTGATGCTGTCGGCCTGCATGGTCAGGCAATCGACGTCGGCCGTGATCTCGCGGAACTTGTCACGAAAGATGTTGCGGTGCCTGAGCCCGTCCACCATGTCGCCCATGGTGCCGATGAGAAACGCCCCCTCCCGGATGTCCTCCGCCTTTGCGGACCGGTAGTCCGACGTCCGAAGACGCACGAAGCTCTTCCAGAGCTTGCGCTTCGAAGGCGCCTTCGCCGAACCTCGAGGCCGCTTGAGCAACGGCGTTCTCGGACGGAGAATGACGGAAAAGTCGACTTCCGGAAGCACCCGGAACACATTGGGCACGCTGCAGGTGCGCAGGGCCTTCAGACTGACGTCCGACCCTGCGGCGCTGTTGTTGAGCAGGTAGTCGGCCGCATGGCCTTCGGTCGGCCCATGAGCCAGTATGGGCCTGAAGCCCGCTGCGCGAAGGCCAAGGGTCATGGCGCCGTGCGTGTTGCAGTCAAGGAGCGTAAGCTTTTCGTCGGATGCGGACATGAGAATCAAAGTGGGCTGGGCGTTGCCGGATTGGGAATCCACTCGATTTTGGCTTCCAAACCGCAAGTTGTGGCGCCTGAAATTTCCAAAGAGGCAAAAAGTGCGGATTCCTTCGCACTTCTCGACGCCTCGACGCAGCCCCCGGCCGTCAACCTGGTGGCAGAGGGCGCTCCAGCGGGTGCAGCGCAGGATGCTGTGCGGGTGAAAAGCAATCACGGCACCTGTACGGGTGCAAACGAAACCTGCGGAAAGACGAAGAAAAGACCGCCCGGGAATCCTTGTCCACGAGCGGTCCGAAAGACTGCAGGTTCGATGTCTCAGGCGTCGGGATCGAACGTCTTGGCGGGGAAGATGCCGACGCTCGGCGTGACCGATTCGTAGGCCTCGCCCTCGAACGTCTTGAGAAGGGCCTCAAGGATCACCTGAGCGCCGTCGCAGGGAACGGCCATGCCGATCTGCTTGCGAACGGACTCCTTGGAGCCTCGGAAGACGAAGTCGTCGGGGAAGGTCTGCAGACGTGCACGCTCGCGATTGGTAAGCGCACGGAACTCCTTCCAATGATAGACGTGAGTGCCGCCGCCACCGGAGCCCGTGATCGTGTAGGCGGGCAGTATCCGTCCGTCTACGGGCTCGGCAACAACGTGCGCATTCATCCCGACATGAAGGTGAAGCCCTTCGTCTTTCTCATCAGGCTCCTTCAGGATGCGCGTCTCGAGCACTACCTGACGGCGGAGGATCTGGCAATCCCCGTGATCTACGGAAGACGAAACGCGGACTTCGAGAAATGCGTGCAGAAGATCCTCGGCCTGCGCACCGGCCGGTCGCTGCGCAGCCAGATCGACTCCGTCGACGACCTTCGTACATCGAAGCGCTGTCGGCCGCACGTGCCGTCAACGGGCTCGCTGCATGCGTGCAGGCGGCCTTTATTCAGGAGCACGCAGCCAACCCCTTCGGCTTCGACGTCGCGGCATTCATTTCCTCCGAGGCCAAACGCTGGGGCTGTCCCGAAGCGGAAATCTCCAGCGTCATCGACCCGCTCCTGCCGTCCGTCTCCGGCGGCAAGGAATGGCTGTTGCTGGAGAAGGCCATGACATCCGTCATGATCCGTCTGGGGTTCGATGAGTCCGAGCACATTGGCCAGAAGAAGGCGCCGAGGGACGGCGGCTATCCCGACATCCGCATCAAAGCCTCAACGATGCAGACCAGCGGCTTTGCAGACACCAAGGCCACGTCGCGATACGGCATGGACACCAACGACACGAACAAGCTCTACCTCTACTACAAGGACTGCTGGGCGGAATTCCTAGACCGGGCGCCCTCGAGCTTCTTCATGTACATCGCAGGCGGTTTCGACGGCAAGGACGCCGCATCCGTTCTGAATACGCTGGAGCGATGCACACAAAAGTACGGCCGCCCCGTCTGCGCGATCACCGTCAATGCCATGCTTCGGCTCGTGCGCATGAACAACAGGCCCGGCCCCGAAGCCATGGTCCGAACCTTCTCTCTACGCGCCTACTATCCCAGCGCCGAATCCATCATTCGAGCTTCGGCATAATGAAACAAAAGCGGCCGCCCGAAGAGCGAACTCCTCGAGCGGCCGTTTGCTTTTGAGCCCTCAGGGGAGAAGGTTCGAAAACCTCATCCCCCGTCGGAACTCACGACTCAGAAGCGATAGCTCACGCCGAGCGTGAAGCTGTGGTCCTCACGACCAGCATCGCCGCCCGTGAAGCCGTAGGAGACCGAGAAGTCGGCCTTGTCCTTCACGGCATGGAGACCCAGCTTGGCGCGGCCGAGCACGTCGCCCGCCATGTCGGCGTTGAGCGTCTGGGAGACGCCCGTGCCAGCACCGGTGACCGTCGTGTCGTAGTCGGTGTCGCCGAACTGCGGGATGACGGACACGTCGACCGTCGGGACGACCGTCCAGCCGGAGCCCGCTTCAAACGCCTTTTCGACGGCCACGCCGATCGGCATCTGGAGCGTGAACGTGTTGTCCACGTCATTGCCGAAGGCCGCTTCGCCGTTGACGTTCGTCGTGTAGTCGTCGTTCATCATGTAGACGGCGCGCAGACCCGCATAGGGCTTCACGGAGAAGCCCGCGACATCGTAGGCGGACTCGGCGCGGATGCCGAACGTGAGGGCGTCCGCATCAGCATCGGCCGTCACCTTCGAGCCTGCAAAGAGCGGGCTCTTGAGCGTCATGTCGTTCGAGGTGTGGAACCAGCCGAGAGAACCGATGAGGTTCACGCGGTCGGTCGCATTCCAGGCGACATAGCCCTGAAGGCCGAACGTTTCGTAGTCGTTTTCGCCCGAGACCGCATGGCCGTCGCTGTCGGCGGAACCGTCAAGGTACGAGAACGCACCGCCGAGACGGATGTTCTGCGCAACCGCATGGTCCGCACCGAACGTGAAGCCGAAGGCATTCGTGTCGTAGCCGGATTCCATGTTGCCGGAGAGCTTGAGACCGTCCTGCTTGTACTTGCCGCCCTCGGCCTTGACCCAGAGACAGGTCTGGCCAATGTCGCGGTTCGTCACGGTAGCGTGCTCCTCAACGGTCGCCATCAGATTCGTCGCATCAGCGAAGAAGTTCGCGTTGGCGCCGAGCGTCGCACCGATCTGGGAAGCGGAGTTCAGGATCTCGGTCTTTTCGGCAACGGTGAGCTTGTCGTTGCGGATGACGTTCTGCACGAGCGTCACGTCACCGCCCTTCTGCCCCTTGCGCAGCGCGGCATTGGCAATGTCCTTGATCGCCAGATCCGTGTAGACGGTGGAGACGTCCGCCATCTGGAGATTGGCCACGAGCTTGCCGTCGGCGAATTCGGTCGTGATGTCGTAGTCAAGACCGGAGCCGTCGTTGACGTAGATCGCATCTTCGGCCGTCCAGCCGCCGATCCAGGCGCCCTTGTCGTCGACCGTCTTGTCACCCATGGTGAAGCCGTCGAGGAGCGTGATGTCGCCGTCCTTTTCGACGCGCGTCACGACCACCTTGGCACCGTCAACGATGTCGGCCGTCACGTCGCCCTTGGTCTTGTCGGCCTTGAAGGCCACGCCGTCGGTGAGCGCAGAGGCGTCGACAACGGTCACGGAGGAGCCGTCAACGTAGAGATTGGGAGTGCCCGCACGGGTGGTCGGTTCGGAACCGATCACAACCTTGCCCTTCGTGCCGATCGTCACGGTCTTGTCCGCAACGAGATAGCCCGAGGCGCCCTTGATGGAGTCGTCGGCTGCAATGAGCTTGTCGACGAGACCGTGTTCGCTGCCGAACGTGAGAACCTTGCCGCCCGTGACCTTGTAGGTCATGGCATGTTCGCCGTTGAGACCTTCGGCGCCGAGCACGAGTTCCTTCGAGCCGTCACCCACGGTGACCAGCGCATCGCCCGCGAAGGTGATGCCGTCCTCAACCTTGAGCGTACCGCTCATGCCCTTGAATTCGGCTGCGTCGACGACGAGCTTCTTCGTCGAGAAGACCGCATCGTCACTCTGTTCGATCAGGCCGAGCTGGCCGAGCGTCGTCGTGCCGCTCACGCCGAGTTCGCCGAGGTTCTTGACCGTGCCGTTGACGTCGAGCGTCTCGATGCCGGTGATGGCGCCGCTGTTGGTGAGCTTCTTGCCGTCGGCCACCGTGAGCGTGCCGCCTTCCTTGAGTTCGATCCTGCCGGCGTTTTCACCGTCGACATTGAAGGTCAGGGTCTTGAGGCCCTTGACGACACCCGTCTCGGTGTTGGTGAACTGAGCGGGATCGGCCAGAACCAGTGCGTCATGATCGACGAATTCGAGCGTGCCGCCGTTGACCAGCACGGTGTCGCCCTCAAGCGCACCGACCTTCACGGCACCCTTCTCGCCGATCGTGAGCTTGTCGCCCGCGAATGCATCGGCTCGGAGTTCGCCGCCGTTGACGGTGACGAAGGAAGTGCCTTCGGCAACGGACGCCTCGACGAGACCGCCCTCGATGAGCGCGCCGTTCGTCGCCAGAAGCTTCTGGGCCTTGACGGAACCGTCGGTCGTGGTGAACTTGCCCGCGACATTGATCGTGCCGTCAAGGGCTTCGATCGTACCGCTGTTGGTCAGGTCGGCCGTCAGGGAGGCGCTGCCGTTGACGATCTTGAGCGTGCCGTCGTTGTTGAGGGACTTGCCCGTGAGGATCGCCGTCGCGGCGTCCGCACCTTCGTCAGCGGTCAGGTTGACCGTGCCGGACGTGGAGAGAACGTCGTTCAGAGACTCGAGGGACTTGGCATTGAGCGTACCCGCGTTCTTGAACTTGCCGTTGATCTGCAGAGCGCCGGCGTTCACCGTGCCGTAGTTCTCATAGGACTTGAGCGCGTGAGTGACGTTCGTGAGGTTGAGCGTGCCGTCCTTGCCAACGGAGACCGCATTGTTTTCTGCCGTCAGTTTTTCGATGGTGAGCGTGGCGCCGCCGAGAACCGTCGCGGAGGAGGACTGGCTGTTGTCCCCGAGTTCGTTCACGGCGAACTTGCCGCCCGCCACGACGACGTGACCGAGCACGGTGTTGACCATGCCCATGGTGTCCGCACCGGACATGCCGAGCTGGAGCGTACCGTCCGTGGCATTGATCGTGCCGCCCTGCTGCGAGTCTTCGAGCACCTTGTAGTCTTCGGACGTGCCGCCCACCAGGATGAGCTTCTGATCGTCCTTGACCGTCACGCTTTCTACGGTGTCGATGCCCTTGAAGCCCCAGTTGCCCGCGATTTCGCCGTCTTCCTTGCCGAAGATCAGCTCATTGTGGCCCGTCGCATCAAGCACCAGGTTCGAGAAGATCAGGCCGTTGGTGTTGTTCTGAATGCCCTGAATGAAGGCCACGTCGAACTTGGAGTCCGCGTCGGCCTGACCATTGAACGCCACGGTCGCTTCGGAGATGCCAGAACCGAAGGCGGTCTGCAGGTTCGTGATGACGCTGGAAACGGCGCTCTGGGTGTAGCCGTTGTCGGCAAAGGCGAACGTGCCGGACTTGTATTCGATGCCCTGCTTGATTTCGTCCTTGACGGCGCCCACGCCCGTGATGCCGCCCATCGGGATTTCGACGGCGTTGCCGTCTTCGTCAACGGCGGGAAGCTTGCCGTCGCTGTCGACGGACGCAAAGATCTGACCGAAGTTCGTCTCAAGCGTACCGCCCGCCATCGTGAGCTTGCCTTCGTCCTGCGTGAAGTCGATCGCGCCGGCAACAATCGTGCTGCCCGCGTTGAGTTCGATCGTCGCGTCCTTGGTGAGGACCGCACCATTTTCGAACGTGACCGTGGACTTGTCGAGGATCACGTGGTTCTTGCCGTAGCCCTCGCCCTTGGCGATGGTGGCGTTGTGGTTCTTGTATTCGAGCGTAGCGCCTTCGAAGGCACCAGCCTGATAGTCAAGCGAAGCGCCCGTATTGAAGACGAGGTGCGAACCCGCCATGCTGCCCTTGCCGACCGTCAGCGTCGTATTGTTGCCGAGGGTGATGAGGCCGCCCTTTTCCATTTCGGCGATCGTGCCGTCGGCATTGAGCTCGAGGCTGCCATTCTCGGACATGGCGAGACGATTGGCATCAAGCTTGCCGGAGAGTGCAACGGCGTTCTCGACGGTGAAGCGTTCGGAGACCGTAAGCGCACCTGCGTGCTCGAGCCTGCCGTTTTCCACGACGCCAAGATTCTTGAAGGTCGCATCCGTGCCGAGGCTGCTCACGGCGTCGTTGTTGCCGACGATCGTCAGATTGTCGACGTCGAGCTGGCCGCCGTTGACGGTGACCTGACCGACCGTGAGATTGTCGAGCGCAACCGAACCGCCGTTGTTGAGCTCAAGCGCCTTCTCAACGCGGAGTTCGCCCGCCTTGTTGCCTTCGTGCAGGGTGTCCTGATCGGTCACGGTGCCGTTGACGGTCATGTCCTGAAGCTCGATGGCGCCGCCCACGACCACGGTGCCGCCTGCGGCCACCGTCATGGTGTTCGCGCCAAAGCTGCCGAGGTTGTCCGTACCTTCGGCACGCACGTTGTAGAGCTTGCCGTTGACGGTGACGTTACCGATGCCGGCGACCGTCTGGTAGTTCGTGAAGGTCTTGCCGGCAGCCACGGTGAGTTCGTCGAAGCCTTCGATGCAGCCCTGTTCGGCGCCGGAACCAGCGTTGGTGAAGTCTTCATTGAGCACCAGGGCGCTGTTTTCGCCAAGCCCCTTGAGGGTGCCGTCGTTCGAGAAGAGCGCACCCACCGTCATTTGGTTGGCGCTGATCGTGCCCTTGTTGCCGCTCTGGCGAAGGAGGAAGAATTCCTTGTTCGCATCCGGACCGTCGAACGCCTGGGCATCATGAATCGTCAGGTTGTCGAACGTCGCTTCGGCGCCGGCATGGTTCTCGAAGACGCCGTAGACATTGGCGTTCTTGGCCGTCAGGGTCTTGTCGTTGATGAGGATGCCCGCATGGTCGGCCTCGGTGCCGATGTTGAGCGTACCGTTCACGTTGAAGGCGCCCTCGTTCATGATGACGCCGTTGTTGTTGACCACGCCGTTGGCGCCTTCGGCCTTGCCGACCGTGACCGTACCTTCCTGAGCATTCCTGAGCATGCCGGTGAGGTGCGCGTCATTCATGATGCGGTTGTCCTTGACGAGCGTGAGGCTCTCCTCAACGACGAAGCTGCCCTTGTTGACGGAGAGGTTGGTGTCGCTCGGCGCCTTGCCGTCAGAGAGCTCGCCCGTGGAAAGCACGGCGGTTTTGATCGTCAGGTCCTTGTTGTTATGGATGCGGACGGCGGTAGCCACGAAGTTCTCGATTCGGGCCGTGCCGTTGTTGGCAAAGAGGCCGTTGGCAAATGGGCGCATACCGCCCACGTGCTGACTCACGGCGCTCTCATACGTGCCGACGTTGAGCTTGCCCTCGTTCGTGAGACATTCCCCGCCATAAGGGGACTGGAGGCCGGACTTGATCGTATCGACCGTGACCTCGGCGGTGCTGCCGACAACGATGTCGTCGCCCGCATGAAGCGTGCCGATTTCCAGAGCGGCGTTGTCGACGCGCATCACGCCCGACTTGTCCGCCTTGTCAAACTTGCCCTGACCGTCTTCCGTCATGTTGACGAAGATCTCATTGACCTTCTTGGCAAAGGTGGTCTTCGCGCCGTCCGTGGAACCGATCTGCAGAACGGATGCCTGATCGAGGCCGGAGCCGCCGATGACGACGAGACGATTCACGTTGCCGAGGTCAACCTGTTCGCCCGCGAGCGTGAGGCTGTGTCCGCCCGCGACGAATGCCGACGTGGCTGCGCCCGTGATGCCGCTCAGAACCTTGTCTTCGGAGAGCTCGAGGCCGTTCGTGAACTTGTTGCCGCTCGGCTTGAAGAAGTCGTTGAGATGGTTGCTTTCGTAGTAGACCGCATCATGGTCGCCCGTATCCAGGACTTCGGCGCCCGCAGCGCCGGCAAGTGCGGCGGTGGCAACGGCCACAGCCGTGACGACGGCCTTGACGGCCTTGCCGCGAGAGGCGGCCGTGCCTGTCTTTTCGTTGACGGCAACGTAGGTCTGCTTGGCCGCAGACCAAATCACTCGATAGATATCGTTCATGAAAAAACCTTTGGGTTGGAAAAAATGGTTTCGCACGGCGCCCGCCGATGCGACAAGCCAAGGTTAGCCTCGGAGGTCTGCGTGCGTGACTAACGCACGAGATCCGACAAACTGTTACAAAACGGCCGAGTGCGGGATGGTTTCGATCACCACACCCAACCCTCCTTCATCAGCTTGAGGGAGATTCTCATGCCGGAGCCTCCGGCCAGCGTCTCCTTCACCTCAGGCAGTGCGCTCGCGGCTTCCGTCTTCGTCCAGTCGCGAGCATTCACGGCCTTCCAGCTGTACGTCACCTTCACAAAGCGCCTGCCGCGAACCTCGACGGGATCTTCTGCACTTTCGATGCGTTCGACTTCGCGATCGCATATGCAGAAATAACGGCGATCAGCCGACTTGAGCGCCTTTTTGCCGGCCTCCGTCAGTTCGACCGTATAGACGTCACGAAGCGGACTCTTGACGAAATCGAACATGCGATGCGCCTTGTCGGCCTTGAGCGTGACGAGTCCGGCCGCTTCAAGCGCTCTGGCGACCTCGACATCCTTGCCATCCCTGTCGATCTTCACGGGAAAGACATCGTCATGGGAATAGAGGTTGTTGCTCGCGAAGCCAATGCCGAGGCAGCCGCGCTTCTCCAAACCCGCATTGATTGCCTTCGCATAATTTTCGGGCGTCGGATCGGTGACATTGTCACCACAACCGGAAAGGACGAGCATGGACGCAGCCGCCGTGCAGATCGCCATCAACTTGATTCGCATGAAGTATCTCCAAAAAAACAGGATCCCCGGACAAAAAAATCGCCTGCGGAATCAACACTAAAACATTGAATGTATCACCTATTTAGGTGCCCGACCATTGTTACTTTTGCGGGTTGTCTTTCCCCACAAACGGCTGCTCGCCGGATTCGATCTCACGAATCAGCGCATCCATGGCGCGAATGCGGACGACGCCTCGAAACTGCTCGACCAGCGCAAGGACCGAAATGTCGTCGACGCGCATGAACACGAGGTGCGAAACGGGGTTCATGAAGATTGCGGGCAGGTAAAGAATTTTGGCCAGATAGCTCATGACGAGCGAAACGGGGAACGCCAGAACGAAAAGCCAGCCCGAGACGAATGCAAGCATCCTGAAGCTGGCCGCACTCGGCAGATGCCAGGGCGCAGAACTGAAGAGCTGGAGCGTGAACATGGCGAAGAGCCAGAAGATCACGCAGTTGCGGACCCACACGATGCCGAACGTCTTGGTCAACTGCCAGTACAGCTCGGGACCGTACCGAAGCGACTCACGCACAAGCAGCTGGTCCCAGCGTTCCTTGTGGGTCTGCGCCTTGCGGAAGGTAAGAAAACTCTTGATCGACATGACGCCGGTCTCCGAAAAATGAATTTGGATCTGAGGAAAAACCGCAGGCCGTCGCTGCAGTCCTTTCTTAACTTACTCCAAACCAACTTGCGGCGTGACAAACGCACGAGATGCGCGGGGAAAACCACGCCCTTTTTTCCACAAAGCCAACTTTCGAAAAATGCGAAGGGCTTCGCGGAATCGGACGGATGAACAACTTTTGGAATTTCTTTTTAACAAATAAGACAAGAGCCTTGTCAGACTGACGAATATTTGCCTTTCTTTGGGAGAACCCTCTTGTCCAAGCAACTCTTAGCCCGCCTCAAGACCTCGGCCCTTGCCGGTGCGGTGAGCGCTGTCATTGCTCTTGGATCAGCCGCGCCTGCCGTTCATGCGGGCGGCGTGCCCGTGATCGACGTCGCGGCCATCGCGCAGGCCATCCAGCAGCTCATCCAGCTGCAGCAGCAGTACGACCAGCTGGTGCGCCATCTCGACCAGTTGAAGACCACGCACCAGAACTTCACCGGCAATCGCGGCTTCGGGTCCACGCTCAGCGATCTGAAGCAGTACCAGTTCATTACGAAAAGGATCGCGAACGACTTCAACAACATCCGGACCACGGGTGCGTCCGCGCTCTCGGGCGACGCAGCCCATTACTACAACACCTACGGTCTCGGCCAGCGCTGCAAAAGGATGAAGAATCCGGACACGCGTCTTGCCTGTGAGCGTCAGGCTGCAATGGCCGCCTACCGCAGGGCCACCTGGCAGATGTCGACCCAGACGTCCCTGTCCCACATGAACAACATCAACGAACTCCGCAAGATGATCGAGCTGGCGCAGGACGCCAAGGGCATTGCCGAAGTTCAGGCCCGCATCTCCCACGAACAGAACGCGCTCGAGACCGAAAAGGTGCGTCTGGATGCGGTCGAGCGTGAATTCAAGGCGGAGCAGGACCTCATCAAGCTTCAGCAACGCGAGCGCATTTCCTTTGCGTTTGCGCCCAGAGAATAAAGAGACGTTTTCGACATGGCTACCGAAACTCCAACCGGATCCATCTTTCTGAGTCTTGGGAACGGCCTGCAGGACATGTTCGACACATTCGCCAGAACTGTGGTCAACAGTTTTGTCGCAGACGTGCTGGCGCTTCTTCCCGCAGGGCTTTTTCTCTACTTTCTCGTGAAGGGCTGGCTCATCATGTCCGGGCGTTCCAAGGACGCCTTTCCGGACCTGATTATGAACGTCGGGATCATGGCGTTGATTATTACGCTGGGCATCTCGACCATCTACACCTTCGAACTTGCCAACGGCGTGGTCATGTGGCTCGAAAGCTTCCTTGTGAGTCATATGCCGGAATTTCCCGACACAGCCGAAACTGAGGCGCTTCTGACGTCCCCCTGGAACTGGCTTGATCTTGAGTGGAACAAGTTCTCCACGGGGCTCGACGGGGTCACGGCCGCCATTGACCAGATTCCGTGGGACTCTCCGGGCCTCGGCATGGCGAGCGCGCTCTCCTGGTTCGTCGCATACGCGGGCGGCGCATGGTTCTTCTTCTCCATCACGTCGATCTTCGTGCTCAACAAGATCGTCATCACGATCCTGATCGCCTTCACGCCGGTCTTCATGGCGCTCGGCATCTTCCCGCTCACCCGTGAATTCCTGCAGAACTGGTTCAAGACGCTTCTGGCCTACACGCTTGCCCTCATTCTCGTGCTTGTGCTCGGTGCGCTCTTCATGCACATCTTCGACGGCTATTCGAACAACATCCAGGACGCGCTCAAGCTGCTTGAGGACGGCAACGCTCAGGGTGCATGGAACATGGTCAACGAGGCACTCTTCGTCATCACGATGATGAGCGTCATCATGAGCTTCGTGCTTCGCCAGATCCCCGCCATGGCTCAGGGTCTCATCGGCCGCTTCATCGGTGCAGGCGGCATCGTGTCCGCCTCGACGGTGATTACTCAGGCGCGCAACGACACCATGTCCGTCGTAAACGCAGCCAACACCGCTCGAAATGTCGCCATGGCGCCTTACGCTGCCTTCTCTTACTTGGGCAATGAAGGCAAACGGCTCGGCCAGTACACGAAGGACGTCATCAACAACGCGAACAAGGGCGGCATTGAAGGTCTCAGGGCCGCCATGGGCCTCGGCAAAACCGCAGGTGTGAACAATACGTCCGGCATGAAGCCCGCTCAGCCCATGTCCACGTTCACGGCCAACAAACCCGGCCAGACGTCCGTGAGCGGCACCGCCTCCGGAGGAACGCAGTTCAGCTCCACCGGCCAGAAGGGCTACGACCTCAATCAGGGCAGCATCAACCTTGGTCAGACCTCGCACAGCGGCTTCGGCGGCAACACGCCCAAGGGTGGTCCCGGCGGCTCTCCGGCCAAGCAAGGCGGCTCCACGGACCAGCCGACGATTCCTCAGGGAGCGTACCACGCCAAATACGTGCCCGGATCGCTTCGCAAGGCAGGCTCGTCTGAAGCCAACGCCGCTCAGAACGCCGCTCAGAACGCCGCCGTCAACGCCGCCAACGGCGTCACGGGTGCGGCTGTTGCAGGCGCCGCTGCTTCCGGTCTGGGCTCCGCCGCAGCCGCAGCAATGAACGCCCTCAACACGGGTTCTGCAGGCGCAACTCAGGCGCCTGGAATGACGGGTTCCGCGAATCCCGCTCAGGGTTCCGCACCCGCCTCGGGTTCCGCAGGAGGAGCCGCAGTAGCGGCTGCTGCAAACGCCCTCAACACGGGGGCCGCACCCTCTGCGCAGGCGCCCGGCATGACGCAGGCGCCGAATGCCACACCCGCATCCGCACACAACCCGACGAATGCAGGCTCGCAGGCGGTCGACGCCCTGAACAACGGCGGCACCCGCCCGCCCGTTCAGGGACTCAATCCGAACAGCAACAAGTAATAAAAACGGAGGCAACATGTCCAATCATCTTATGAAGGTCGCGTGTCTGGCCGCGTTGGCGTCGCTCATCGTCACAGGCTGCGGCGCCCCCAGACCCCCGATGCCCTCGGGAGAGCGCATCGCGATCAATGGCCAGCCGGTCGAGCATCAGGAGATCGACCTGAGCGGCAACGCCAATGAACAGTATCCGAACATCGAAAACACGAACACCTTCAGGCAGGAGGGCCGTCGATGAACATCCTCGAAACCCTCCGCATCAAGCGTGAAAACGCCGTTCGCAAGCGCAAGGGCCTTCCGCCTCTGGAAGCCGGCGACCCCAAGGAGGCGCCCGCCCTGAACGGCGAGTATCAGACCGCAGGCCAGGCACAGACCGCGCCCGCTCAGGATCCCAACCGTCCGAGCCCGAAGGTCTTCGAGCGCCAGATCTCGTGGGAAACCACCGAAATCGAACTCGTGCGCAAGAGCGAGGCCAAGGCCTGGCGCTGCGCCAAGCTCGTCTCCGTCGTCTCCCTCGGCCTCACCTGCGCGATCATCGCCATGATGCCGCTCAAGCAGACCCTCCCGTTCGTCATAAAGGTCGACCAGTCGACCGGCATGACGGACATCGTCGACATCGCCACCGAAAAGAGCGTTCCGCGATCCGAAATCATGGACCGCTACTGGCTCTCCGAGTACGTCAAGGCCCGCGAAAGCTACGACTGGCGCACCGTCGACCTTGAGTACGACCGCGTGCGCGAACTCTCGATGCCCAACATCTTCGAAGACTATGCCAAGCACCACGGCGACCGTCCGGGCACCATGGAAGTGGATCTCAAGGACGCGAAGGTGATCCGCATCGACCTCGTCTCGATCATTCCCGCAGGCAACGGCATCGCAACCGTGCGATTCGTCAAGCGCACCCTCGTCACGAAGGGCTTCACCGAAGAAAAGCGCGAGTACCTGCAGGCCACGATCGGCTACGAATACGACCCCACCTACATCGTCTCCGAACGCCGCCGTCTCATCAATCCGTTCGGCTTCAAGGTGACGAGCTATCGCACTGACAAGGAGATGCGCTGATGCTTCCCAACAAGAAAACCCTCATGGTGATCGGGCTCGGCCTCATGCTCGGCGCATCCGCCGCGCAGGCCGCCAGCTGGCCCACGCCCGCCAAAGAGGACAAACGCATGCAGTTTGTCGACTACTCCCCCAACAACGTCACCCAGATCAATGCGGTGACGGGCCTCATCACGACCATCACGTTCGAACCGGGCGAAACCGTCGTGAACTACGGCTCCGGCTATTCGACCGCATGGGAGTTCTCGACCGCAGGCAACCAGTTCTTCCTCAAGCCCAAGGCTGAGCAGGCCACGACCAACCTCGTCGTCATCACCAACCGCCGCACCTACGTCTTCGACGTGCGACTGACCTGGAACAAGGCCAAGGCCACCTATCACCTCCTCTTCAAGTACCCGGAAGAGGAAAAGCGCCGTGCCGAAGCCGAAAAGGTCGCCAGGGAAAAGGCCGCCAAGCGCAAGGCCCGCCTCGAGCAGAAGACGATCGACCCGACTGCCGTGAGCCCGTACATGACGCCCACCATCCCCGACGCTCCCGAAACGAAGTTCAACTGGAAGTACACCATGAACTTCGGCAGGTCCTACCAGTCTCAGGCAATCGCACCCGTGGCCGTCTATGACGACGGTCTCTTCACCGTCATCCGCTTCACCTCTCAGGGCGACTTCCCCGCCGTCTACCGCGTGCTCGGCGACGACGGCGAAACGCTGGTCAACCGACACATCGACGAATCCGGCGCCCTCATCATTCGCGGCGTCTATCCCGAGCTGCGCCTTCGCGCCGGCTCCGGCGTCGTCGGCATCTACAACGAAGGCTACGGCACGCACGTGCGCACCCCTGAAGACGCAAGCACCGTCCCGGGCATGACCCGCAACCTCACCCCTGGAGCCGATCATGAGTAATGAAAAAAGAGAGGAACCACATTTTCGAGAAGAGCCGCAGTTTGACCCGTCGGCCATGACCTACGACATGAGCGCGCAGCCCGACCCCAACCGTCCGATGCCCGACGACATCGACGTGCAGGGCGAGGCCCTTCGCGCCGAAGAACAGAACGTTCAGGGACAGGCGTCCCTCACGGCCGGCAACCACGGCTTCATGAGCGGCGTCAAGCTCTTCTTCTCCCTCGGCTTTGTCGCAGCCCTGATGAGCTTCTGCGTCTGGTGGTTCCTCATTCGCACGCCCGAAGTTGAGGTCGTGGAAGAACAGAAGGCCTCGGCCTACAACACTTCGCGCCAGCAGATCAACAAGACCTCCTACGAGAACGCCACGGCCGAGGATCCCCTCCCCGCAGCGGACGAAGGCGCCGAACGCCTCAAGCGCCCGATCATTGCCGAGCCGCCCAAGCCCGTCAAGGTTGAGGTCGTCAAGCCTCAGCAGGAAAAGCCCGCACAGCCCGTGAAGGAAGGCCCGTCTCTGGCCGATCTGCAACGAGCCGCCCCCATGATGGGCAACACAATCAGGAGCGATGTCGGCAACAAGATCGCCAATACGGGCATTCCGCTCGCTGGTACGAACGCATCCGCTGCCGATGAGGCCGACACCGGCCTGCTGGGCGAGAAGTTCAACCAAATGCTCACCGGCACGAGGACTCAGGCATCGAAGGTGAGCCGTGTGAAGAACCGCCACCTCACGGTGGAAAAGGGCACCTTCATCGACTGCATTCTCGAAACCAGGCTCGACACGACCGTCCCCGGCATGACCGCCTGCGTCATCCCGCAGAACATCTACTCCATGGACGGACGCACCGTGCTCATCGAAAAGGGCAGCCGTGCCCTCGGCGAGTACCGTGGTTCCGTGCAGAACGGCCTCGAGCGCATTTTCCTGCTCTGGACCGAAGTCCGAACCCCGACCGGCATGGTCGTGAAGCTTGACAGCCCTGCTGCCGACGCACTGGGCGGCGGCGGTGTCGGCGGCTACGTCGACCACCACTGGTGGAAGCGCTTCGGCAACGCCCTGCTCTTCTCCATCATTTCCGACGGCTTCGACTTCGCAACGGCCAAGGCTCAAGAAGGACGCGACAACAACTACTACACCAACACGTCCGACAACATGTCGGCCATCATCGAGCAGGCCATGCAGCAGGCGGGCAATATCCCGCCGACGCTCACCAAGAACCAGGGCGAGCGCGTGGGCATCTTCGTGGCCCGCGACATCGACTTCTCGAGCGTGTATTCGCTCGACGCAGACGAAGATTGACATCCTCCCGGCGTATAAATACGCGGGATTCCTCTTCACTTCGCGTCAAGACGCGACGAAAAGGACGGTTCCCGTTGCTGTCTTGTTGCCAAGCTCACTACACGGGCGAACTGAGCCTGTCCGGCTCTTCTTGAGGACATTGGCTGCCCCCACGACGTCGGCATTCGCGGTGTACCCGCATTTCTGACAACCGAAATGCGCCTGCGAAGGTCGATTTGACGAACTCGTGTATCCGCAGATTGGGCAGGTCTGGCTCGTGTATTTCGGATCGACGAGAATGAGTCGTCCATTGGCCTTGAATACAGCCCAGTGGATGGCCATTCTCATCGCGTAGGGCGCAACGCGCGCCAGAGACCGGTTCAAGCCCGTCTTCTGCCTCACGTTTTTGCCAGGCTCCTCAACCGTGCCTTTGGCCGACTTCGTCATGTTCTTCAGCTTCAGATCTTCCATGGCCACCCCTCCGTAATTCTGTGCGATGGTGTGAGCCGTCTTAAGCATGAAGTCCCGACGAATGTTGCGGATACAACGATGGTGATTCTGAATCTTCGCCTTCAGTCTTCTGCGCATGCGGCTGGGCTCCCGCTTGTCGAACGGGTTTGCCTTGCCCAACTTGGCAAGCTTTTGACGAGCTTCCTTGTTGCGGCAGAGCTGGCGCTGAAGTACGGCGATTTGCTTTTCGTGCTTCTTGATGGATTCGACATCGAGCTGGAACACCGGCCCGTCCGAGAGCGTCACCGTCTGGGCAATGCCCAGATCAATGCCGACCTCGCCGGGACGACGCGGACCGTCGTTGGCGAAATCCATCTCCGTCACGACCGAGACAAACCAATGCCCGCATTCGACGGAAACCGTCATCTGCTTGATCTTGCCTTGAATCGGACGCGACTTTCTGAATCGCACGAAGCCTGCCTTCGGGATGCGGACTCTACCGTTGGCCTCGTCCCAATCCGTCGGGCGAACTTGCGGAATGCGGAAGGAATCCCCGTCGCCCCGAGCTTGGAACTTTGGGAAACCCTTTTTCTTAGCCTTGAACGCTTGGATTGCAGCAGACGCGTCCATCAGGCACTGTTGAAGTGCCTGAGAAGGCGCTTCCTGCAACCACAACATGTCGTCTTCCTTTTTCCACAGCACCAACCGTCTGGCCAGCTCCGTGTACTTGAGAAAAGGAACCTCTTGTTCAAGGCACCGCTTCTGCAGTTCTATCGCCTTGTTCCACACGAAACGCCGACACCCGGCAGCTTGAGCGAAGATTCGCTTCTGCTCCCGGGTAGGCATCAGTTCGAACTTGTAGGCGATGTTGGCTTTCATGACTTCAATCCTACACCGTCCTTTTCGAGGACGCATGCTTCGCACGAGTTTGTGCGAAGGGGATTTGAGCGCCTATCATCCCGGCAGTTAAAACCGCGGGTTTTCTCGGCTCGACTTTATAAGGGGTGCTTGATGTTAGACAACGTGTCTGCGGAACGATAAAATTACGCGTTTAAATCCGGGGTCGCCCGCCTTGCGGCGGGGCCGGACCGAACAAGTTTTTGACACGGACGCCCGACCCTGCGTCCTGCCTCAGCATGCATCCACGTCTCAGCCTGAAAAATATCACCAAGCGGTACCCGGGGATCGTTGCCAACGACGGCATCAACATGGATATCGCGCCCGGTGAAGTGCTCGCCGTCCTCGGAGAGAACGGCGCCGGCAAGTCCACCCTCATGAAGATCATCTACGGCTCGGTGCGCCCCGACGAGGGGAGCCTCGAGTTCGACGGCAGGCCCCTCGACGTATCGAGTCCTGCCGAAGCGCGTGCGAGCGGCATTGCGATGGTGCACCAGCACTTCGCGCTTTTCGACACGCTGACGGTGGCCGAGAACGTGGCCCTCGGGCTTCCGCCCGGCCGCTCCACGGCCGAAATCTCCGAGGAGGTGAAGACGCTCGGCGAGAAGTACGGCCTTGAGGTGGATCCCGCTGCGGTCGTCTACGAGCTCTCGATGGGTGAGCGCCAGCGCGTGGAGATCATCCGCGCCCTGATGACGAATCCCAAGCTCCTCATTCTTGATGAGCCCACCTCGGTGCTCGTGCCCCAGGCCGTCAGGAAGCTCTTCGTGACGCTCCACCGTCTGGCTGAGGAAGGCGTCTCCATTCTCTTCATCTCCCACAAGCTTGACGAAATCCGCGAGCTCGCCGACCGCTGCGTCGTGCTGCGTGCGGGCAGGATCGTCTCGTCCGTCAATCCGAAGGCCGAGACCGAGGCGTCGCTTGCTCGTCTGATGATCGGCGCCGAGCCGCCCGCGATCCGCGAGGCCTCGGGCACGCCGGGCGAAGTGGTCTTCGAGATGAAGGATGTCAGCTATCCAGGCTCGCTGCGCGTGTGCGGCATCGAGAACGTCTCCGTGGCCGTGCGCAAGGGCGAGATCGTCGGCGTCGCCGGCATCTCGGGCAACGGTCAGGCGCGCCTGATGGCGGTCGCTGCGGGCGAGGCCCCCGTCGCCGACGAGGGCGTCATGCTCTTCGGCAAGCCCGTCGGCAGCCTCGGCACCCGTGACCGCCGCCGCCTCGGCCTACGCTACGTGCCCGAGCAGCGCCTCGGCCACGCCGCCGTGCCCGAAATCTCGCTCCAGACGAACACCTATCTCACGGGCGACGACCTCGTGAAGCACGGCTTCATTCTCGAGGAGAAGGCCCTGCGCTTCACGGAGAAGATCATCGAGCGCTTCCACGTGAAGACCCCGTCCCCGCAGAAGCATGCGGGCGGCCTCTCGGGCGGCAATCTGCAGAAGTTCATCATGGGCCGCGAGATTCTTCAGAATCCGGGCGTGCTCATCGTCAATCAGCCCACCTGGGGCGTCGACGTCGGCGCCGCCGCCACGATCCGCAACGCGCTGATGCGCTTGCGCGAGGACGGCGCGGCCGTGCTCGTCGTTTCCGAGGAAGTCGACGAACTCTTCGAGATCTGCGACCGCATCGCGGTCATGTACCGCGGCCATCTCTCTCCCGCCGTTCCCAAGTCTGAAATGAACATTGAAATCGTCGGCCGCTGGATGTCCGGTCTCTGGCCCGACGGCCCCGCCGGCGCGTCCGGTCATGAAGGAGGCGAAGCATGAATTTCCCCATTGCCATGACCTCGCGTCAGGAGCCCGCCCGCAGCCTGCGCTGGCTGTCGCCCGCGCTTGCACTCCTGCTCACGGTCGTCGCGGGCGCCGTGATCTTCGCCGCGCTCGGCAAGGATCCCGTCGAGGCCCTCGTCACCTTCTTCATCTCTCCGCTCGACAGCCTGAGCGGCTGGGCCGAGGTGTGCGTCAAGATGACGCCGTTGCTGCTCTGCTCCGTGGGCCTCGTGGTGTGCTTCCGCGCCAACGTCTGGAACATCGGCGCCGAGGGCCAGCTCGTTGCGGGCGCCATTGCGGGCGGCGCGGTCGCCCTGATGTGCAACGACACGACGGGCCCCTGGTTCGTCGTCCTCGTCATGCTGGCCTCTGCGCTCGGCGGCGCTCTCTGGGGCGCGATCACGGCGCTTCTTCGCCACAAGTTCCACGCCAACGAGATTCTTGTCTCGCTCATGCTCGTCTACGTGGCGCAGTTCCTGCTCTCCTGGGCCGTCCAAGGGCCGCTTCGCGATCCCGACGGCTTCGGCTTCCCGCAGACCGCGCTCTTTGAAAGCGGCGCGCTCCTGCCCGTCATCCTCGAGGGCACCCGCCTGCACGCCGGCGCCCTGATGGCCGTCATCGCCGCGCTCGGCATCTGGGTCCTCATGGACAAGATGGAGATCGGCATGGAGTTCAAGATCTCCGGCATGGCGCCGCTCGCCGCCCGTTATGCGGGCTACCGTCCGGGTCACCTGATCTGGATCTCGATGCTCATCTGCGGCGCCCTCGCGGGGCTTGCCGGCGGCATCGAGGCCGCGGGTCCGCTCGGCCAGCTCACCCCGACCATCTCTCCGGGGTATGGCTTCGCAGCTATCATCGTCGCCTTCGTGGGGCGCCTGACGCCGCTGGGCTGCGTGCCCGCCGCGTTCATCATGGCGCTCTTCTATCTAGGCGGCGAGCTCGCGCAGAGCCGCCTCGGCCTTCCGTCCTCGATCACGGGCGTCTACCAGGGCCTTCTTCTCTTCTTTATACTCGCCTGCGATACGATGATCTTCTATCAGTTCAAGTGGATCGGCTTCAAGAAGGAGGCTGCCTGATGAGTCTCGCCGCATCGATCATTTCCTCCACGCTCAACGCGGGGACGCCCCTTCTCATCGCCGCCGTCGGCATCATCATTCATGAGAAGTCGGGCGTGCTCAACCTCGGCATTGAGGGCATCATGCTCATGGGCGCCGTTTCGGGCTTTGCGGTGACGCATGCCACGGGCAGCTTCGAGCTCGGCTTTCTCGCGGGCATGGGCGTAGGCCTTCTGCTCGGCCTGCTCTTTGCGTTCTTCACGATCGGCCTTCGCGCCAACCAGTACGCCGCAGGTCTTGCGCTCACGCTCTTCGGCACGGGGCTCTCGGCCTTCCTCGGCCAGTCCCTGCAGGGCGCCGCGCTTCCCGGCCGCACTCCGCTCGGCATTCCGGGCCTCGAGGGCATTCCGTTCCTCGGCGAGGCGTTCTTCTCCCAGCACTGGCTCGCCTATGCCGCGCTTGCGATGATCGCGGGCGTCTGGTACTTCCTCTTCAAGTCTCGTCCCGGCCTCATTCTCCGAGCCGTCGGCGAGTCTCCCGAATCTGCATTCGCGCTCGGCTATCCCGTGCGCCTCATCCGCTTCTGGGCCGTGCTCTTCGGTGCCATGATGGCGGGGCTTGCGGGCGCCTACCTCTCGCTCGTCTACACGCCGCTCTGGGTCGAGGGCATGGTTGCGGGCCGAGGCTGGATCGCACTTGCGCTCGTCACGTTCGCCACCTGGCGTCCCGCGCGCGTGCTCGTCGGCGCCTACCTCTTCGGCGGCGTCACGATGCTTCAGTTCGCGGTTCAGGGCATGGGCATCGACATCGCGCCGCAGTTCATGGCCATGACGCCGTACATCGCGACGATTCTCGTGCTGGTTCTCATCAGCCGCAATCCCGCCTGGATCCGCCTCAACGTGCCCGCCTCGCTCGGCAAGCCGTTCGCGCCGCGCAGCTAAGAATTTCACCTGGCGAGAAGGTAGGCATGTCCTGCCTTCTTGGCTAAACTAGCCATTGATTCTTTTACTTCTGTCTTCAGGAGAATTCATCCATGCAAAAACGTACTGCCTTCAAGCTCTGCCTCGCCGGCGCCACCGCCGTCGCGCTCAACGCCGCCCCGGTCGCCGTCTTCGCCAAGGACGAGCCGCTGAAGGTCGCCTTCGTCTACGTCAGCCCGGCCAACGAGGAAGGCTGGTCCTCCCAGCATGACATCGCCCGCAAGTTCGTCGAAGAGAAGTTCGGCGACAAGATCAAGGTGACCTGGATCGAGAACATCCCTGAAAATGCCGACGCCCAGCGCGTCATCCGCGACCTCGCCCAGCAGGGCAACAAGATCATCTTCGCGACGTCGTTCGGCTACATGAACTCCGTCATGAAGGTCGCCAAGCAGTTCCCGAACGTCTACTTCGAGCACGCCACGGGCTACAAGACGAGCAAGAACGTCAAGAACTACACGGCCCGCTTCTATGAAGGCCGCTACCTCGCCGGCATGCTCGCCGCCGCCACGACGAAGACCAACATCCTCGGCTACGTCGCCGCCCTTCCGATTCCCGAAGTGTTCCAAGGCATCAACGCCTACACGCTCGGCGCCCGCGCCGTGAACCCGAACATCGAGGTCCGCGTCGTCTGGACGTCCTCCTGGTACGATCCGGGCAAGGAAGCCGACGCCACGAAGGCCCTCATCGGCATGAAGGCCGACGTGATCACGCATCACACGAACTCCACGGCCGTCGCCTCCACCTGCGAAGAAGCCAAGGTTCCGGTCATCTCCTACAACTCCGCCATGCACAAGGCTGCTCCGACGATGCTTCTCGGCGGCGTCGTGCACCGCTGGGAGGAGTACTACACGAACGAAATCCAGAAGGTGCTTGACGGCAAGTGGGACAACACCCCGGTTTGGGGCGGCGCGAACGTCCACATGATTGAGCTTGCCGACATGACCCCGAAGGCTCCGGAAAACGTCGCCTCCCGCATCAAGGCCACCTACGCCAAGCTTGAAAAGGGCGAGTTCCATCCGTTCACGGGTCCGGTTGTCAGCAATGAAGGCAAGGTCATGATTCCGGAAGGCAAGGTCGCCACCGACGAAGAACTCCAGCAGATGATGTACTTCGTTGAAGGCGTGGCCAGCAAGGTCCCGACCGCCAAGTAATCCGCTCTCAAGGGCTTGATTCAGGGCCTCTTCCTCCTTCGGGAGGCGGAGGCCTTTTTGCATTCTCGGCACGCGTCGTGCGAGGCATGAGTCTTTTCGCAGGCTCGGCTAAGATAGCGTTCCGAACGGGGCGAGCGCCCCTGCATTTTTTCCGGATGCCGACATGACGACCGACACGCTTCTTCTGATACTTACGGGCCTGTGCGCCTTTCTCGCCGCCGCTGTGGTCTGGCTCGTGCTCGAAATGCGCCTTCTGAAGATCCAGACTTCGGAGAACCTGCGGCGCGACGAGCAGGACGAGATGATTGAGGCGATCCTCACGGGGGTGAGGAGCGAGCGCCAGGAGGTGCAACAGGCGGTCCTCAACGTCGAGCGCGGCGTCTCGCAGACGCTGGCGGGGCTGACCGGCTACCTCACCGAGCAGCAGAACAGGAGCGCGGCCGAGGTGCGTACGCTCAACGAGACGGCCAGACAGTCGCTTGCCGAGACGCGCGAGGTGATGAACCGCCAGCTCCTTGAGCTGCAGGGGCTGGTGGACGCGCGCTTCGCGAAGATCATCGAGACGAATGCATCGGCGAGCGAAGCGCTCGGCGCCAAGCTCGAGTCCAAGTTCTCCGAGATCCGCACGAGCGTGGACGCCAGCCTTGAGAAGGTGCGCGCAGGCAACGAGGCCCGCCTCGAGGAGATGCGTGCGACGGTTCAGGAAAAGCTCGATCGCACGCTCTCCGAGCGCCTTACGGCGAGCTTCAGGACCGTGGACGAGAAGCTCGGCCTCGTGCAGACGGGGCTGGGCGAGATGCGTACGATGGCCGAGAGCGTCAGGGACCTCAAGGGCATCCTCGCAAACGTGAAGACCCGCGGCACCTTCGGCGAGACGCAGCTCGCCGCCATCCTCGCCAACATCCTCACGCCAGCGCAGTACGGCGCCCAGGTGAGGGTCGTGCCGGGCAGCCGGGAGGCGGTGGACTTTGCGGTGAGGATGCCGGGCGCTTCGGGAGACGGCCCCTGTTGGCTCCCTATGGACTCGAAGTTCCCTGTCGAGGACTATGCACGCCTGCTTGATGCCGAGTCGAGGGCGGATGCGGCTGCGGCCGCCCAAGCGAGGGGGGCGCTTGAGAGGGCCGTCCTTGTGCAGGCAAAGTCGATTCATGACAAGTACGTCAGGCCGCCCTACACGACGGAGTTCGCCGTGATGTACCTGCCGAGCGAGGGACTTTATGCGGAGGTGATCAGGATTCCGGGGCTCTTCGAGAAGCTTCAGCGCGACTGGCGGATCACGCCCGCGGGGCCGACGGTCGTATCGGCGCTCGTCAACAGCCTGCAGATGGGCTTTGTGACTCTTGCGCTTCAGGAGCGTTCGAGCGAGGTCTGGAAGGTGCTCGGCGAGGTCAAGGGTGAGTTCCTGCAGTTTGCCGAGGGCTTCGCGAAGGTGCAGAAGAAGTTCTCCGAGGCGCAGTCGAGCCTCGATGCGATGAAGACGCGGCAGAACGTGATGCAGAAGAAGATGAGTTCGATTGAGGCGGCTGGTCTTCTCGAGGAAGATGGGCAGGAAGAGACGGGCGCCGCGGACAAACTGTCTCAAGGCGTACGAGGTTCGAACGCGAGCGTTGCGGCTGGGCTAAACTGAACGCATGGCCGCCGCGGGTGCGGCGCTTTCAAGGAGTAAATATGAAGAAGATCATGCTTGCCGCCATGATGATCTGCGGCGCCGTTGCGCTTGCCGGATGCAACACTGTCGCCGGTTTCGGCACCGACCTCAAGAAGGGTGCCAACCACGTCGGCACGGCGCTTGAGAGCATCGGTTCCAAGGGCCAGAGCAGTCAGGCGCCTGCCAAGTCGGCAGAATCCAAACCGGTCGAGGACAAGTAAGTCCTTTCCGTCAAGCGAATGAACGGGACCCGCTTCGAACGTCGAAGCGGGTCCTTTTTCTAAGCGCGGGGTTCAGGTCTGGGTGAGGGCCGTGCTTACGCGTCGTTTTCCTGCGCATTGTGCGGACGACGGCGGAAGCGGTTGCGCAGGCCGCCAAGGCGACGGTGATGCTGCGGCTTGGGTTCGAGCGCGGGGTCCTGGGCCGGGGCGCCGTTGTAGCGCGGGATGTCGGCGGGGACCGGGGCGAGTTCACCGAATTCGGGCGTTTCGCCTGCGAGGAACTTCTTCTCGTAGTCTTCGAGCGCGCGGCCCACGACCTTCGACAGACCGATCAGGGCGATGATGTTCGGGATCGCCATCAGGCCGTTGAAAAGGTCGGCGAGCTCCCACACGAGGGTGACGTGGAGGAAGGAGCCGGCCATGATGAAGGCGAGGACGAGCACGCGGTAGATCGAGACGTAGCGCACGCCGACGAGGTACTTGACGTTCTGCTCGGCGAAGAAGTACCAGCCGACGATGGTCGTGAAGGCGAAGAAGAGCAGGCAGACCGCGACGAAGCCGTTGCCGATCGTGCCCAGACCGAGCGTGAAGGCCTTCTGGGTGAGCGCGATGCCTGTTGTCGTGCCGTCAAGCGCACCCGTGCAGAGGATCACGAAGGCGGTCATGTTCACGACGATGAACGTGTCGATGAAGAGGCCGATGATGGCGGCGAGCCCCTGTTCGGCGGGGTGCTTGACGCGGGCCACGGCGTGGGCGTGCGGGGTCGAGCCCATGCCGGCTTCGTTCGAGAAGAGGCCGCGGGCGACGCCGTAGCGGATGGCTTCCTTGATGCCGGCGCCGATGACGCCGCCGGTGGCGGCCATCGGGTCGAAGGCGCCCACGAAGATCATTTCAAAGGCATGCATCACCCCTTCGAGGTTCGTGAAGATGATGGTGAGCGAGCCGATGACGTAGATGAGGGCCATGATCGGGACCATCTTTTCGGCGAACGAGGCGATGCGACGGATGCCGCCGATGAAGATGAAGCCGGCGATGATGAAGGTGAAGATGCCGGTGACCCAGGTCGGGACGTTGAAGGCCGTGTAGAAGGCGCCGGCGATCGAGTTGGCCTGCACCATGTTGCCCACGAAGCCGAGCGCGATGATGATCGCGACCGAGAAGAAGGCGGCGAGCGTCTTGCTGCCGAGACCCTGGCTGATGTAGTAGGCCGGGCCGCCGGTCAGGTGGCCGTGAGCGTCGCGGGTGCGGTAGAGCTGGGCAAGGACGGCTTCGGAGAAGATGGTCGCCATGCCGAAGAAGGCGGCGATCCACATCCAGAAGATGGCGCCCGGACCGCCCATGGCGATGGCGGTGGCCACGCCGGCGAGGTTGCCCGTGCCCACCTGGGCCGAGATGGCCGTCGCGAGCGACTGGAAGGAGGACATGCCGTCCTTGTCGGCCTTGCGGCCGAAGAGCGTGATGCCGCCGAAGACGTGCCTGGCGGCCATGACGAAGCGCTTGATCTGAACGAATCGAAGCTTGAAGGTGAAGTACAGGCCCGTGCCGACGAGCAGCGGAATGAGGCCGTACATGCCCCAGAGCAGGCTGTTGATGCTCTGAATGATTTGAGTGGTCTGATCCACGGTGATGACTCCGGTTTTTGCTTGAAAAGTGGGGCAGTCTTCGGGCGGAGTTTGTCCGAATCTGGGCCTTATGATTCTGACCGGGGAGGCAGGATGCGGACACTTGGAAACGATCCTGCGGACAAGCGGTTGAAGAATAATGATTCGCCCGGTCCCAGGTTCTCAGGCGGAACCCGAGCCTTCATTCTATGAATTGGTTCGGGAATCGCGAGATGCCCCGGGACGCATTCAGGGGATGGGCATTCTGCCTAGATTCGGGGGAAACGCCTGTGCGTGTGGCGCTGGTGGTATTTCGTATCGTTTCGGACGATTTCGGGGTTCGTTGATGCGCGTCAAGTCGGTTAGGGAGACTCGGCGGATGGCCTGCGGCACAGGTTAAGGTGTATTCCCTAGGTGGTTCCGACGGGATTGGGGGACACGAAACGGGGGCTTCTCAGACGGAGTGGAAACGGCTAAAATAATCGGCCTTTTTCTTCCTCTGTTTTTTTGGAGTCGTACATGTTGCGAAAGTTCATGCGCGGTGCGCTTTACGTCGCCTTCGCCATGGTGGCCCTCTGGATCATCGTCAACGTCATTGCCATGGCGAAGTACGCGCTCAGCTGAGCGCGTCGAGCCTCGCTGCCGTCTCTTCGGGACGGAAGGCGCAGGCGCCGTATCGCTGCATCTTGCGGCCGGCCTTGAGCACGAGCTTGTCCTTGCTCACAAGAAGCTTTGCGCCGCCCGCAAGCGTGAGCGTGAAGAACTTCTGGTCAAGGGGGTCCCTGCACTGGACCGTGATGACGTCGGCCGCCTCCCTGATCTTCTCCTCGTCGACGGGCACGCTCATCGAGCACCAGAGCGCTGCGAGTCTCGCCGCCTCGTCCTCGTCGCCCGTGAACGCGGGGCGCGAGAGCACCTCCGCAAGCTCCATGACCGCCTCGCCCGAGCGCAGCGCATGGATGCGCCCCTCCTCGAGGGCTCGTCTCAAGTCCTCAGAATGTGGGTCTTCCCAGTAGATGAGGTCGAGCACGACGTTGGTGTCGATGACGGCGGGGACGCCCCTCGGTTCGGAACCTGCCAGGGCAAGGGCTTCGGCAGCCACGCGGCTGCTCAGGCGTTCGGTAAGCGGCATGAAGATCTTTTCAGAATGTTGCTGGGCCGTGAATAAGGTCGCTGTGGGGGACTGACGACCGATGAAAATATGGTAATTTTATCGGACGCGTCCGTCATCGTGCGCTTCTCTATCAGGAAAGCCTGCGGTCGCGCTCCGGGCATCCGCGGGTCGGGTGCTTAATCCCTCAATTGCACATGGAATTTCTGCTTGATCCGACCATCTGGGTCGGTCTTCTTACGCTTGTCGTTCTTGAAATCGTCCTCGGGATCGACAATCTCGTCTTTATTGCCATCATCGCGAAAAAGCTTCCCGCCTCACAGCAGGACAAGGCCCTCTACGTGGGCCTCGGACTTGCGCTCGCGATGCGTCTGGGCCTTCTCTCCATCATGTCGTGGCTCGTGGCCCTCACGGACCCCGTCTTCTCCGTCTGGGGGCACCCGTTCTCGTTCAGGGACCTGATCCTTCTGGGTGGCGGCCTCTTCCTGCTCTTCAAGGCCACGACCGAGCTGCACGAGCGCCTCGAGGCGTTGCCGCACTCGGAAAAGCACGGCAGCGGCAGGGCCGGCTTCTGGGTCGTCATCGCCCAGATCCTGCTTCTTGACGCGGTCTTCTCGCTCGACTCCATCATCACCGCCGTCGGCATGGTCGACAACCTCTACGTGATGATGAGTGCCGTCGTGATCGCCATGATCGTGATGATTGCCGCGAGCCGTCCGCTCACGGACTTTGTCAACCGTCATCCGACGGTGGTGGTGCTCTGCCTCTCGTTCCTGCTGATGATCGGCTGCAGCCTCATCGCCGAGGGGCTCGGCTTCCACATTCCGAAGGGCTATCTCTACGCTGCGATCGCCTTCTCGATCCTCATCGAATTCTTCAACCAGCTTGCCGCGCGCAATGCCTCGAGAAACCTCGACCGCGTGCCGTTCCGCGAGCGCACGACGGACGCCATCGTGCGCCTGATGTCTCGCCAACCGCGCAGGGATGATGAAGAGGCGACCGAGGACCGCGTCGTTCACGAGAGCTTCGGGCGCGAGGAGCGCCAGATGGTCGAGGGCGTGCTCACGCTCGCCGACCGCAACATCAAGACCATCATGACGCCGAGAAGCGAGATTGCCTGGCTCAACTCCCGCCGCAGCTTCGAGGAGAACATGAAGCGCGTGCAGGACATGCCGCACAGCAGCTTCCCCGTCTGCGACGGCACGCTCGAGAACGTGATCGGCGTCGTCAAGGCCAAGGACCTCATCGGCATGGAGCCCTCGCCCGAGGCGCTCGTGCGCTGCGCTTCCGAGCGCCAGCCGCTCACCGTGCCCGAGACGATCAACGTCATCCGCCTCATGCAGGACATCAAGAGCTCCCAGGCCTCGCTCGTGCTCGTCACCGACGAGTTCGGCGTGATCCAGGGCCTCACCACCTCCCACGACATCCTCGAGGCCATCGCTGGCGACTTCCCCGACGAGGGCGACAGGCTCTCGATCGAGGCGGTTGAAGGCGGCTGGAGCGCCGAGGGCAGCGTCGAGCTCTTCCTCGTCGAGCAGACCTGCGGCGTCGACGGCCTGGTGAGCGTCGACGGCGAGTACGTGACGCTCGCGGGCCTTCTCCTCGACAGGATGGGCCGTCTCCCCGCCAAGGGTGACAGGCTCGAGGAGGCGGGCCTCGTCTTCGAGGTGACCGACGTCTCGCGCCACCGCATCGAGCGAGTGAGGATTACCCGCAGCCCCGTGCCCGCCGAGGCGTAAGGGCGCCCGACACCACGCGAAAAACGCGGCTCCGTTCAGGACGGGCCGCGTTTTGCACATCCGGCTCATCCTTTCGGACTGATGCTTCCGGCCGATTGCAACCGCTTCTTGCAGGGACTCTGCGCGAGGCGACTTTCGTCATAGAATGGAAAACAGATCGTCGGGAGCCCCTCCCTGCGGCACTTTTCAAAAGAGGTGAACATCATGGACATCGTCGAGCTTGTGCGCACGCGCTACACGACCAAACACTACGATCCGGCCCGCAGGATCAGCGACCGCGACATCGCGGACCTCATGGAGGTTCTCCGCCTGTCGCCGTCCTCCGTCAACTCCCAGCCCTGGCACTTCTTCGTGACGGGCACGGACGAAGGCAAGGCCCGCGTGATGCCGGCCGTGCTCGACTTCAACCGCCCGCGCGTGGCCGATGCGAGCCATCTCGTCGTCTTCGCGGTGCCCGTGGAGTTCACCGAGGAGCGCTTCCGCCGCCTCGTCGCTCAGGAGCTCGCCGACGGCCGCGTGACGGCCGAGGATGCGGCTTCGGGTGCCGCCGATGCGGGACGCCGCCACTTCGTGGGGCTGCATCAGGTCACGCAGGAGGAGCTCCTTTCCTGGGAGACGCGCCAGGCCTACATCGCCATGGGTTTCCTGCTCTGGGCCGCCGCCGAGCGCGGCATCGACTCGACCTGCCTCGAGGGCCTCGACATGGCTAAGATGGACGAATGCCTCGGACTCGTTGAAAAGGGCCTGCGCACCGTCTGTGCCGTGAGCCTCGGCTACCGCCTGCCCGAGGACAGCAACGCCGCCCGTCCGAAGTCCCGCCTGCCCATGGACGAGGTCGTGACCGTCTTCTGACGCACGAGAATCCGCCGGGCGCTCCCGCGCCTGACCCGATCCAGTCTTTCGGCCCGAACTTTCTCCCAGAAAATGCGGGCCGAGCCGTCTCTGGCGGGAATGCGGGCGCAGGGCCTTAATCATGATCGTGATTGAGACGGCATCGTTCGACATTCAGAAGATCAAAAATACGACTGTTGAAGGCACGGACTATCAGCAGGGCGATCTGCTCGGCTTTTGGAACGTGCTCCTCAACGTGCACCACCTCGAAAGCCGTCAAACCGGCGACGATGCGCTCTACAACCTGATTACGTTCTGCAAGACCTGCCACAAGGCCTGTCACGCAGGGAAGATCAAGTTGAAAGTTAAGCGCGCAATCGTTCAGGGCGGAAGCCTTCATGGGCATCATGCGTTGGATATTGCTCGATCCCGTGCGCAAGGCGCATCCCGGCTTGCCTGTTGAGAACACCTGCGGCTATCTGACGAAGAACACGCGCATCACCCCGGGACTCCCCAAGACGCATTGCGTCGATGCTTGCTGCATCGCGGGGAACCTCAAGGCCGTACGAAGAGGCGTCTGTCTCCATCAGCGGCAGATGCGCAAGCACAACCGTCAGATTCACAAATGCACGATACTCTTGCAGACGCTTGAAGACGGAACGAAGATCGGATACCGTAAGCTCAACCAAACACCGCATATGGTCAAGAACTTCAGGCTCTTCGACAAGGTGAGATGTCTTGGGCAAACCGGCTTCATCTTCGGCCGAAGATCGTCCGGTTGCTTCGATGTCCGGAGGCTGGACGGCGTAAAGCTTTCTTCCGGCATCAGCTACAGGATCACGCTTCTCGAAAAGAGAAGCACCTATTTAACCGAACTTAGAAAGGAGGACGGCGCTTCCTCCTCTGTCAGAAGACAGAGGTTTCCGCGCCGAGTTTCTATGAACAAGCCGTGCACTTATCTTCTTTCCGCTCTGATGGCGTCCGCCGTGCTGGCGCCTGTCGCCGCTTCGGCCGCCGACAAGTCCGAGCTCGAGGTCCGCATGGAGGCGGCGCAGAAGGTGCTCGCCGACCGCTCCTACTACGAGCGCTGGTCGCCCGAGGCCGCCCTGAAGACGGTTGAGGATGCAAAGGCCGCCAATGAGGCGGGTTCGGCCAGGCAGAAGGAGATCGACGGTGCGCTCGACGTCATGAAGGACTGGTGCCACACGCGCTTCCTCGTCAACGCCTGCATCAAGGACGCGAGGGACCTGCATCACGAGCGTGAGAAGGAGATCCGCAGCGTGCGCCTCAAGGCCGACGAGATGATCCGCCTCGACCGCGTCGAGCAGCGCAGGGCCCGTCAGGAAAGCCAGAAGCAGAACGTGAAGCAGCCCATGAAGCTCGGCGGCTCCGCCGAGTCTCCCGAAAGCCGCAGCGAGTCGCGCGCCGAGGAGGTGAAGACCAAGCAGAGCCGCGCCGAGGAGCGCAGGGCCCTTGAGGAGGCGAACGTCCGTGCCTACGAGGAAAAGCAGGCGAGGGCCGCCAGAAAGGCGGAGGAGCGCCACGATCCCATCAGGGTGAAGAGCCGCGTGAAGGCTCCGTCAAGTCCCATTGAAGGACATCTCGGCCGTACGGCGGCTGACGTTGAGGCGGGCAGGGCCGAGGCGGCCGAGCGCATGGCTCAGGAGGACGCCAACATTGCGGCCTTCAATGCCAAGCAGGCCGAGGCGAAGAAGCGCCTTGAGGAGGCCGAGGCCACCGCCGCCGAACGCAAGGCGAGCCGCGAGGCGCGGCAGGCGAACTTCAACAAGACGCTCGAGGAGCGTCGCGCCGCACAGAAGCGCTATGAGGAGTCCAGGGAGAACAAGGACTCCGGCCTCAAGAAGTATTTCTGAGTCGAAGGAAAGAGATATGGTTGCTGCTGAAATAAATCCGCGTCTCTGGGACGCCTCGACGCCGCTTGTCGAGCGAGTTGCACTCGCCTTTGATGAAAAGGGCCCGCTCACGAAGGCCGTCAAGGGCTTCTGCGTGCGCGAGGGGCAGCGCGAGTTCGCCGTCGAGGCGGCCCGCGCGGTCGAGGAGAAGACCATTCTCGTCGCCGAGGCGGGGACGGGCACGGGCAAGACCTTCGCCTATCTGACGCCCGCGCTTCTTGCAGGCGCGACCTGCGTCATCTCGACGGCAGGCAAGTCGCTTCAGGACCAGCTCTGCGCCAAGGACCTTCCCGCCCTGCGCGATGCGCTCGGCGTGCCCGTCAAGGTCGCGCTTCTCAAGGGACGCGCCAACTACGTCTGCCACTTCCGCCTCGAACTCACGGCCTCCGAAGGCAGGCTCCCCGAGCAGGACTCCTATCTGAAGCTCAGGAAGATCCAGCGCTTTGCGGCGGTCAGCCGCACGGGCGACCGAGCGGAACTCCCCGACGTGCCCGAGGACGACCGCCTCTGGCCCCTCGTGACGAGCACGCGCGAAAACTGCCTCGGCAAGGACCGCTGTCCGAACTACGACGACTGCTTCGTCAAGAAGGCCCGCGAGGACGCCATGCAGAGTCAGGTCGTCGTGGTGAACCACCATCTCTATCTGAGCTCGATGGCCCTCAAGCGCGAGTCCGATGCGATCGACGGCATGCTGCCGCAGGCGGCACTCACGGTGATCGACGAGGCGCACCAGCTGCCCGGCATCGCCTCGAGCTTCTTCGGCACGAGCTTCTCGACCTATGACGTCGAGAACGTCTCGATGGAGGCCCGCAGGCTCGGCCGCACGAAGTGCAACGACGGCGCCGAGTGGGAGATCCTCTACGACCGCGTGCTCAAGGCGGGGCGCGAGTTCAGGCTCGACGCCCAGCGCATCGGTCTTGTCGAGGGCGAGAGGCTCGATGTCGACGAGATCGAGGGCTTCGGCGAGCTTTATCCTGGCTTCGAGCGCCTGCGCGCGGCCTTTGCGGCCATGGGCGAGGCGATGAGGGCCAATGAGGGCCGCGACAATGAGCTCGACACGCTCGCCGAGCGTCATGCCGAGCTCATGGAACAGATGGAGGCTTGGACGGCCATCTTCGTGAAGTGCCGCAACGGTGCGGCCGATGAGGCTTCCGAGGGTGAAGCCGCCGGAGATGCCGAGGTTGGGGGAGAAGCAGGGCTCGAAGCGGGTGCGGCTTCCGGAGCGGACGCAGAGGTGCGCTGGCTCGAGGTGAGCCAGCACGGCATCCGCTTCAACCTGACGCCGCTTTCCTTTGCGGAGGAATTTCGCGAGATGCGAGAGCGCGAGGGCGGCGCCTGGGTCTTCACGTCGGCCACGCTTTCGAGCGCGGGCAGGTTCGACCTCTTCAAGCAGAGGCTCGGAATCGGCGAATGCGTCGAGCGCACGTGGGAGAGCCCCTTCAACTACTGGGAACAGGGGTGCTTCTATCTGCCGCAGATGCCGCCGCCCGCGAACAACACGGCGGTGCACACGCACAACGTCATTGAAAAGGTCTGGCCGCTCATCAACGCGGCGGGCGGACGCACGTTCGTTCTCTGCACGTCGCTCGCGGCCGTGAGGGCCGCGGCGGACGAGCTTCAGGCGAGGCTCGAGGCCAACGGGAATCCCTATCCGCTCTTCGTTCAGGGCGACGGTCCCAAAATGCGCCTCATCGAAGAGTTCAGGGCGCACGGCAACGCCGTGCTTGTGGGCTCGATGAGCTTCTGGGAGGGGGTCGACGTCAAGGGTGAGGCGCTTTCGCTCGTCGTGATCGACAAGATTCCCTTCGCGCCGCCCAACGATCCCGTGATGATGGCGCGAAGTCGCGCCGTCGAGGCTTCGGGCAGGCGTCCCTTCGACGAGATCACGCTGCCCGAGGCGGTCATCACGCTCAAGCAGGGTGCGGGACGCCTCATCCGCTCGGAAGGCGACAGGGGCATGCTCGTCATCTGCGACCCTCGCATCCTCAACAAGGGCTACGGCAAGGTCGTGCGCGACAGCCTGCCCGACTTCTACTGCACGCGCAGGGAGGAGAAGGCGCTAGAGTTCTTCCTCAATCCCGAGCGCTTCAGAGAAGGTCTTTACCGAGGCTGAGCGTCGCGGACGAACTTCGCAACCGTCTCGACGTGGAGTGCGCCCGGGAAGAGGTCCACGGGCGCGAGCCTCTCGATGCGCCAGCCGAGCTCGATGAACTTTGCCGCATCGCGCGCGAAGGTCTTCGGGTTGCAGGAGACGTAGACGAATCGCGTGAGCGGCAGGGCCGTCAGCATGGCGGGCACCGTCTCCTCGAGCCCCTTGAAGGCGGGGTCGAGAATGGCCGCGGCGGGCCTGATGCCCGAGGCGATGAGACGGGGCAGCTCGTCCTCGACCGCACCCGCGTGGAAGACGGCGTTTTCGATGCCGTTTCGCTTGGCGTTGAGTTTGGCGCGCTCGATCGAGGCGGCGACGATGTCGACGCCCACGGCCTTCGCGCAGGTGCGGGCGGCAAGGAGCGTCATCGTGCCCACGCCGCAGTAGAGGTCGAGCAGGACCTCGTCCTTTTCGGGCGCAACCCACTCAAGCGCCATGGCGTAGAGCCTCTCCGTCTGTCCCGGATTGACCTGCAGGAAGGTTTCGGGACGCACCGCAAAGCGCAGCCCCCCGATCGTCGTTTCGATGCCGTCCGTGCCCGCAACGTGCAGGCTGTGGCGTCCGAGCACCGCATTGCCGGGCGTCGGGTGCAGGTTGAGGAAGACGCTCGTGATGCCTTCCTCCATGAGCTTCTTCGCAAGCTTCCCGACAAAGATCCTGACTTCGGGCGTCTCGCCGTGCACGCAGAGCGTGAAGAGGCGCTGCGGCTTCTCTGAATCCACGCCGTCCCTCATGACGATCGTGCGCACGTCGCCCTCGCGGTGCGATTCGTTCCAGGGAGAGAGGTCCGAGAGCGAGAGCATGCGGGCCGCGGTTTCGGCGGCCTTGGCCATCCACTCGGGCGTCTGCGGGCAGAAGCAGGATTCGGGCACGGGAAAGTGCGAGCCCTGAGCATACATCGCGAAGTACCAGCGTCCCTCGGGATCGACGCCCGGATAGAGCACGGCCTTGTTGCGAAAGCCCTGCGTGAACGCCTCGGCGTCGTGCGGCGCCTCGACGAGGGGCAGGGGCTCGGGGGCTTCGACGCCCGATTCGGCGAGCGCCCTTTCGAGCAGTCCGCGCTTGACGACGGCCTGGCCCTCTGGAGTGAGGCTGCCGAGCGCGCAGCCGCCGCAGGCGGGCCTGGCCACATGGGCGGGACACGGGGAGGCGGCCCACCAGGGGCTCTTCCGGGTGATCTTCACGTACTGGGCGACGCTCGATCGCGTGCCGCGTGCGGGCGGATCGACCTCCGCGGTGACCTCGTCGCCGGGGAGCGCCCCCGGCACGAAGACGCGGAGTCCGTCCTCGTAGGCGATGCCTGCGCCCGTCGAGGCGATGTCGGTGATGGTGAGATGCCTGGTCGTCATCGGAGGAGAATGCGTTGTCAGAAGAAGAATTCGGGGAACTTCGGAGCCTCGCAGGCGGGGCGGATGCGCTCGCGCACCTGGGCCATGGCGGCTCGGACGGGCTCGGGGAAGTTGCGGTGGCTGTCGGGGCAGGCGTCGATGCAGGCGCGGCAGCCGATGCACTGCGAGGGATCCTTCACGCGCATGCTGAAGGGATCGATGATGTCCATCGGGCAGACCTCGGCACAGCGGCCGCACATGCGGCAGACAGGGTCGGGCATGGGCACGAAGCCGGTCTTCGGATAGGGACGGAGCTCCCCTTCGCCCGGAAATTCGGGGGCGAACCTCGCCGTGCCGTCCCTGAGCGCCTCGAACACCCTGCGTGCGAAGTCGCCCGCTGAGAAGCGGTCGGCTTCGTTGGGACGGCCTGCACCGAACTCGGGGAACTGGCTGTGCTCGACGGGGAAGGCCGCGCCTGCGGGCACGACGAAGCCCGCGGCGCGAAGCACGGCTGCGAGCTCGCGGAGCGTGTCCTCATGCGCGCGGCAGCCGTAGGCGGCGACGGGCACTGCAGCCGCACCGTTGCCCGTCCACTTGGCGAGGGACTGCATCGGAAGGGGCACGCGGCCGAAGTAGACGGGTACGCCCAGAAAGACGAGATCGCCTTTGCCGAAGGTGCGGGCCTCCTCGCGTTCCCAGCGGTCGGTGAGGTCGAGCTCCTCGACGGGAAGGGCGGTGCCTGCAAGGCCCTGGGCGATCATGCTCATAAGGCGGCGGGTGCGGCCCGTCGGGGAGAAACGGGCGACGATGATGCGGTTAGGGGACATGGTTCTGATTCCTCTGCGTGAGGCTCCCGCACAGGGGGCGAGAGCCGGCGTCCGTCCCGTGGTGCGAAGGATCAGAGGACGAGAAGCGCCGTACTGCACACAATGATAGCCAAGACGGCGGGTGCGCACGCACGGAGAAGTCCCGAGGTGAGGCCTTTGCGGAAGGCGATGGCCTCGTCGGGCGGCAGACCTGCCGAACGGGCTGAAAGCTCCTGCCGGAGTACGAGGAGGACCATGAGATAGAGGGCGCCGAGGACGATGACGATGCTCGCGGCGTTTCGAAGTGAGGAGGCCCCGTCGACGACGAGGCCCGAAATCATGGCGGCGCCGAGCGCGAGGCACAGGGTGCCGATCCAGAGCGACCTGTGTGCGCGGTACTCCTGTGCGAGCACCGCGTACACGAGGCGGCGTGCGGAATCCTCGGTCATCAGAGGCTGCCGCCGGCGACGACAAGCACGAAGAGCGGGCTGACGACGCCGATCATGATGCGGATGAACCAGAGGCCTGACTCGGAGACGGGGCGGGCGGCCGTGAGCTCGCGCTTCATCGTGGGCCATGCCACCCAGGCGGCAGCGATGGCGATGCCGAAGGTTGAGAGCGGCATGCCGACGTTGGACGTGACGTAGTCGAGGATGTCGAAGATCGTCCTGTTGAAGAACTTGACGTCGCTCCAGACGCCGAAGGAGAGTGTGGAGGCAAGGCCCACGACCGTGCAGCTCGCGACGGTGAGCAGGATGGCCGGCGTGCGGCGCATGTTGAACTGGCGGGTGAGGAGCGCCGTACAGGCTTCGAGCATCGAGACGGACGAGGTGAGGGCCGCAACGACGAGACAGACGTAGAACATGACGGCGAAGAGCTGGCCGAGCGGCATCTTCGAGAAGACGGCGGGCATCGTCACGAAGGTGAGGCCGGGGCCGGCGCTCGGGTCAAGACCGAAGGCGAAGACGGCGGGGAGCACCATCAGACCGCCGAGAATCGAGGACATGATGGCGAGGACGGCGACCCATCCCACTGCGCCCGGAAGGTCGGCCTTGGGACTCAGGTAGGAGCCGTAGGTGATCATCGTGCCGGCGCCGAGCGAGAGCGAGAAGAAGCAGAAGCCCATCGCGTTGAAGAGCGCGGAGGCATTGAAGTCCTCCCAGCGGGGCGCGAAGAGGTACTCGAGGCCGGCGAGGCCGCCAGGCAGCGTGAGGCCGCGCACGATGATGATGAGCATCAGGATGAAGAGCGCGGGCATGAGCACCTTGGCGACGCGTTCGATGCCGCCCTGAATGCCGCGGAGCACGACGACGGACGTGATGCCGAGGAAGATCATCATGTAGAGGAAGCTCATCGAACCGTCGGAGACGAAGGCGCCGAAGTGCGTGCCGAGGAGTTCGGGATCGCTGATGAGGCCGCGGCCGATGACGGCGTCGACCATGTACTTGATGCACCAGCCGCCCACGCCCGAGTAAAACGAGAGGATCAGGAAGACCGTGAAGACGCCGACGCCGCCGAAGAAGCCCCAGCCCCTGCCGCAGACCTTGGTGAGCGAGGCCATCGGGCCCTCGCGTCCGGCGCGGCCCATGGCGAATTCGGCCACGAGCAGCGAGATGCCGACGGTGAAGGTGAAGAAGATGTAGGGCAGCATGAAGACGGAGCCGCCGTTCGTGCCCGCCATGTACGGGAACTTCCAGATGGCGCCGAGGCCGACGGCCGAGCCTGCGCTTGCAAGAATGAAGCCGAGGCGGGAGCCCCAGCTTGTGGTGGTTTGGTTTTCAGACATTGGGTTGGACTCCGATCTTGTGCTTTTTGCCCGCCGTTCGCATCGGGTGGCCTGACGGCGGGGAATTTATTGGAATGAGGTCAAATGGACTCAGAAGACGCCGAGGCCCTTGAGCATCACGACGAGGATGAGGATCGGTGCGAAGATGCCGGCCATCACGCGGTAGCTCTTGAGGAAGAAGCCGGAGACGGGCTTGACGAGCGAGAGCTGGTTCACGGTCGTGGGCCAGGCGAGCCAGGCCGTGACGATGGCGATGCCGATCACGCCGATCGGCATGCCGATGTTGGACGTGAGGTAGTCGAAGAAGTCGAAGAAGCTCTTGCCGAAGATCGTCACGTGCGAGAGCGTGCCGAAGCTGAGCGCGCAGAGCGTGCCGAGAACGGCGAGGATCGAGCCCGTGATCGTGACGCCGGCGGGGCGGCTGATGTTGAACTCGTCGTGGAGGAACTGCACGGACATCTCCAGAATCGAGATCGAGGACGTGAGGGCCGCAACGAAGAGGCACACGTAGAAGGTGATCGCGAAGAAGTGGCCGAACGGGAGCTGCGCGAAGACGGCGGGCATCGTCGCGAAGGTGAGGCCGGGGCCAGCGTCGGGCGAGAGGCCGAAGGCGAAGACGGCGGGCATGATCATCAGACCGCCGAGAATGGCCGAGAGAATCGCGAGGAAGACGATCCAGGAGACGGACGACGGAAGGTGAACGCGGTCGCTGAGGTAGCTGCCGTAGTTCATCTGGGAGCCCGAGCCCACGGAGAGCGAGAAGAAGGCGAAGCCCATCGCGTTGAGCAGCGACTCGCCCGTGAAGGCGGAGAGGTCGGGCTTGAAGAGGAATTCGACTCCCTTCATGGCGCCGGGGAGCATGAGGCCGCGCACGATGAGGATGAGCATCATGAAGAAGAGGAGCGGCATCAGGACCTTGGAGACGCGCTCGATGCCCTTTTCAACGCCGAAGTAGACGACGAAGGCGGTGGTGCCGAGGAAGGTGAGGTGCGAGAGCACGGGGGCGACGTCGGAGGAGGCGAAGGACTCGAAGGCGCCGCGCATCATGGACGGATCGTTGATGATGCCGTTGCCCATGAAGGCCTGAATCATGTAGTAGACGCACCAGCCGCCCACCACGGAGTAGAAGGCGAGCACGAGGAAGCCCGTGAGCACGGAGATGTATCCGATGATGCCCGTGAAGGGGCCGCCGAGCCTTCGGAAGGCGCCTGCGGCGCCTGCGCGTACCGAGCGGCCCATGCACATCTCGCCGATGAGAAGCGTAAGGCCGATCGTCACGGTGAAGAAGATGTAGGGGAGCATGAAGATGGAGCCGCCGTTCGTGCCAGCCATGTAGGGAAACTTCCAAATGGCACCGAGACCGACGGCGGAGCCTGCGCTCGCGAGAATGAACCCCAGGCGGGACCCCCATACTGAACGTTCTGTCATTTTTTTGCTTGTATTTCTAATGGTCAAGGCGGTTCTGCTTTCTGGAGCCGGACCGCCGCGGGTTGTGTTTGGGTGCGGTGTCGCCGCGGGCCGTCAGACAAGGCCCGAGACGAGCACCACAAGCACGAGGACCGGAGAGAAGCCGATCATCATGAGGCGGAGGAACTTCACGGCGCCCTCGGAGAGAGAGGTGTTTCGCGTGATGTTCTCGCGGATCTGCGGCCAGCATCTGACGCCTGCGAGCCACAGGATGATCAGGCCGCCCACGGGCAGGGAGATGTTGCTCGTGAAGAAGTCGAAGAGGTCGAAGATCGTCTTGCCGCCGAAGAAGGTGACGTCGGAGAGCTTGCCGAACGAGAGGCAGGGCAGGGCGCCGACGACGGCGAGCGCGAGCGTGGAGAGCATGGCCGCGCCCGCACGCTTCATCTTGTGCTCGTCGACGAGGAAGGCGACGACGATCTCGATCATCGAGACGGACGACGTGATGGCCGCCACCGCGATGCACAGGTAGAAGATCACGGCGAAGACCTGACCGAACGGAAGCTGCGCGAAGACGGCGGGCATCGTGATGAAGGTGAGGCCGGGACCTGCGGACGGGTCGAGTCCGAAGGCGAAGACGCTCGGCATGATCATCAGGCCGCCGAGAATGGAGGCGATGACCGCAAGGAACGTGATCCAGAGGCAGCCGTTGACGAGGTTCGAGTTCTGATCAAGGTACGAGCCGTAGGTGAGCATGCACCCGCAACCCACGCACAGCGAGAAGAAAGTGAAGCCCATGGCCTGCAGCAGGGCGCTCCAGGTGAAGGCGTCGGGATCGAACTTGAAGAGGAACTCAAGGCCGCCTATGGCGCCGGGGAGCATCAGGCCGCGCACGATGAGCACGAGCATCATCACGAAGAGGAGCGGCATCAGGAACTTGGAGATGCGCTCGATGCCCTTCGTGACGTCGAGCGCCACGATGAGGCCGTTGAGCAGCAGGAAGAGCCACTGGAAGCCGAGTGCCTGGACGGGATCGGAGACGAAGCTGCCGAAGTGCTTGCCGAGCTCGGCCTGGTCGGTGATGAGGCCCGAGCCCGTGGCCGCTTCGGCGAAGTAGGCGAGCGTCCACCCTCCGATGGCCGAATAGAAGCACAGGACGAGGAAGCCCGTGAGAACGCCGAGATAGCCTGCGGGTACCCAGGCGCGGCCCGCGAGGTTGCGGTAGGCCGTCACGATGCCGCCGCGGCCCGCACGGCCGAGCGCCACTTCGGCGATCAGCAGGGCGGCGCCCACGGTGAAGGTCATGAGGATGTAGGGGAAGAGAAAGGCGCTGCCGCCGTTCGTGCCCGCCATGTAGGGGAACTTCCAGATGGCCCCCAGACCCACGGCAGCACCGGCGCTGGCGAGCACGAAGCCGATTCGGCTCGTCCAGGTCTTTCGCTGTTCTCCGGACATAAATACACTCCTTGATCCGCAGTCCGCCCCACCGGGAGGCGCGCGGAAGGCAGAGGCGGTCTTGATGCCGCCTGATTGACTCTTTTATGCGACAGGTCCTTCGGAAGCGGTGTCCCGGTTGCAGTTTGCTCATGAGGCTTCTGCTGCTTTTTTGGGCGGACGACGCGCGTGAGGACTTTGCCTGACTGTAAGAATCGTAACAGGTCGGACGGGTTTGCAACTAGGGAAAAAGGCTAAGGTGTCGCCGATGGGATCAAACGGCGGGCAGAGAAAGCGGCGTTTTCGGAGCGGCGCAGGCTCGAAAATCGCAGGGCGCGGGCGCGCCCTTCAGGTCCGCAGGCGGAAAAATCGGGGATGCTCCTCAATAAATCGTTGCAAACGTGCCTGCGAAAGGGTATCGCTGGAACTCATAATGAAAGAAACGGCATTCGCTGCCGTGACTCAACAAGGAGAACCTCGAATGAAGAAGACCGTTCTTGCCCTCAGCGCAGCCGCCGTCTGCGTCGCATCAGCCGCTCCCGTCCTCGCCGAAGGGCAGAATCCGATGACGGCGCCCGTCCAGATCTCGATGCAGGGCGAGGCGAGCATGACCGTCGCCAACGACGAGGCCGTCATTCTCTTTTCGGCCGAAAGCCGCAGGCCCGATGCGGTCTCGGCCTCGAACGATGCGGCCAAGCGCGGCAACGCGGCGATCGAGGCGCTCAAGCGCTTCAGCGACAAGATCGACGTCGGGACGACGGGGCTCTCGACCAATCCCGTTTATACCCGTGCCAAGGAAGGCGAGGTTTCCGAGATCGGAGCCTGGGAGGCCCGCGAGACCCTGCGCGTTACGGTGCGTGACGTGAGCGTCGTCTCGGACGTGCTCGCCGCCGTCGTCGGCCACATGAACTACGAGGGCATCACCTTCCGCGTCTCCGACAAGGCCGAGCGCGCCCAGCGAGACGAGCTCCTCAAGGCCGCCGTAGCCGATGCGCTCCGGCAGGCGGGAATCGTTGCTGAGTCGATCGGCCGCAAGTCCTCCGACGTGAGCGTCGCCTCGGTGCGCATCGGGTCGCACAACGCGGGCGGCCCTCGCTACTACGCGGCCCCCATGATGAAGGCCGAGCGCGCCTCGGCAAACGTTGCGCCTGCAGTGAGCGCAGGCACGACCGAGGTATCGCTCACCGTGACGGTCGAGGCCCGGTTGCCCCGCTGAGCCGGGTTCGTCTCAAGCCCCTGAATCTCCGTGCCGGACGCTCGAAGGGGCGCCCGGCGCCATCGTTGAGCCGAAATCCGCGCACAAGGCGGCTTTTTTCATTAAAATGGGCGCACTTTCCACAAGCTCTCTCCGGAGATCGAATTGAACTCGCGAATCTATCCGCATCCCTTCTTCGCCCGTGAAGGGCGCCCCTTCATCATCGGCACGTTCGCCGTCACGGCCGTGCTCTGGCTTCTCGACTGGAACTTCCTCGCCTTCCTCTCGCTCGTCCTCTTTGTCTTTTGCGTTCAGTTCTTCCGCGATCCGGCCCGTGAACTTCCCACCGATCCGAAGGCCGTGCTGAGCCCGGTCGACGGCCGCGTCTGCAAGGTCCAGAAAGCTCAGGATCCTCTTACCGGCGAGGATGCGATGATGATTTCGATCTTCATGAACGTCTTCAACGTCCACAGCCAGAAGTCCCCCGTCGCTGGTCGCGTCGAGGAGATCGTCTACAAGCCCGGTCTCTTCCTCAACGCCGATCTTGACAAGGCTTCGACTCATAACGAGCGCAACGCCGTTCGCGTCACGACTGACGAGGGGCGAAGCGTGACCTTCGTCCAAGTGGCCGGCCTTGTTGCCCGTCGCATCCTCTGCTATGCCAAGGTGGGCGAACGTCTCGAAAAGGGCGAGCGCTATGGCTTCATCCGTTTCGGCTCTCGCGTTGACGTCTATCTGCCGCTCGACGCCGAGATCACCGTTTCGATCGGCGACAAGGTCACCGGCGTGATGTCCACGATCGCCCGTCTCTGATCAGCCAGGAACGTGAACCACTGACAATCTTCCAAAAGAGCCCGTTCGACAGCGAACGGGCTCTTTTGGTTTGCTTGGCATGGGCACACCCTTGAGATACTCTGACTTCTGAAATAATCGGCGTCTTATTTGAGTCTTTTTTGGCATAATAAACGAATGTGTCTCACAAGGACTCAAAAGGAACGATTATGCGTATCGGATACGTGCGGGTCAGCTCCGTAGATCAAAATCCAGATCGCCAGATTGAAGACTTGAAAGCTCAGCAGGTCGAGAAGATCTTCATGGACAAAATCTCCGGTAAGAGCACTGACCGTCCGGAGCTTCAAAAAATGCTCTCCTTCATTCGTGAGGGAGATACCCTCATTGTGCACAGCCTCGATCGGTTGGCTCGCAATCTTGCCGATCTTCTGATGATGGTTCAGGAATTGACTGGCCGTGGTGTCAGCGTAATCTTCATGAACGAGCATCTTTCTTTTGAGGCCGGAGCAGATGCATCTCCTACTTCCAAGTTGATGCTCTCGATGATTGGGGCGTTCGCTGAGTTCGAGCGCTCCATGATCAAACGCCGTCAACAGGAAGGTATTGCGCTCGCCAAAGAGCGTGGTGTTTACACAGGTCGAAAACGTTTCGTTTCAGATGAGGCCCTTCAAAAAGTAAAGGACATGGTTGAACAGGGTATTCCATTAGCTAAGGAAGCTCTTCAAAAGCCCTCTTTAATTTTGCGCCCCGAGAACTTTTGTCTATTACACAAGCTAAATTTCTGTGCAAACGATTGTTCAGGGTACTTTTGAAGAGCTTCCCTAAAGCAGCCGCTCTCAACCACATTAGCCGCTCTACTGTCTATCGCTATCTCAACGCAGAGAACAACGTCACGCTCAAGTAACGACTAAAGGACCATTGTTATGGCAAAGCTTAACCACGCCAAAATTATCAAGGGCTTCGAGGAACTGATCAATACGACGAACGGCAAGGATTTCTTCGTAGGCTTTTTGAAGACGTTCTCGTTCCCGGCCAGCACCATCCGCAACGTTCAGGACCCGAACAATGGCCGCAACATTGCGATTGCGGACGGGGACTACGGTCTGGCTAAGAACATGTACTTCCGACCGATAGCAGATGGTCAGGATGTTTGCGCTGTCGTTCTGGAATTGGTTCGCAACACCGCGATTGCCAAACACAAGGTTCGCTTCTTCATGGCAACCGATTTCAAGCGCATGGCTGCTTATGACGCCCGAGTCGACGACTGGGCTGATTTTGACTTCTGCGACTTGAAGGCAAACTACGAGTTCTTCCTTCCTCTGACTGGCTTGTATGAGAAGCCCTTGGCCTACTCGAGCCATCCGGCCGACGTTAAAGCCTGTGAGAAGATGGGCAAGCTCTACGACATCATTCGTGCCACGAACAAGTATGACGACGATCATTTGCATGATTTGAACGTCTTCTTGACGCGCTTGCTCTTCTGTTTCTTCGCAGAAGATACGGGTATCTTCCCGATCAAGGGTCAGATGACGAAGGCCATTGAAGCTCTGACTAACGCCGACGGTTCCGACATGCAAAGTTTCTTTGAGCGTCTGTTCTGGATTCTTGACATGGCGCCGGATCGTTATGCTCGGAAGCAGGAAACGGCTACCTTGGCAGCCTTTCCTTATGTGAATGGTGGCCTTTTTATGGCCAAGATTCGCATTCCTGAGTTCAATGCCAGAGCGCGAAATATTTTGCTTGAATGCGGGCGTTTGGAATGGAATCAGATTTCTCCGGTGATTTTTGGCTCGATGTTCCAAGCCGTCATGAAGCCGGAAGAGCGTCATTTATTGGGCGCTCATTACACGAGCGAGCAGAACATCTTCAAGGTGATCGGTCCGCTGTTTCTGGATGGACTCAAGGAGGAGTTGGCTGAGATTCTTGGTGGGATTAAGGAAACCCAGAAGAAGCTCACGAAAGACCAGAGCGACAAGCTTTACGCATATCAAGACAAGCTCGCTACGTTGACTTTCTTGGATCCGGCCTGCGGAAGTGGAAACTTTCTGATTGTCTCGTTCCGCGAGTTGAAGAAGCTTGAGTTTGAAACCGTGAAGGCACTTCACCGGTTCGATGATCACGGACGTTCGCTTTGGGATGACTGGAAGCTTGAAGCTTCAAAGGTGTCTATCAATCAGTTCTACGGGATTGAAATCGAAGAGTTCCCTGTCGAAGTTGCTCGTGTTTCCATGTGGCTAATGGAACACGTGATGAACGTGGAGTTCGGCAAGTTCTTCGGCGCCACGATTCCGACCATTCCGCTGAAGGACTCCGCTCACATTGTTTGCGCTAATGCGTTAACAACTAATTGGGAAGATATTGTGTCTGTCGATTGTCTGTCCTACATTATGGGAAATCCGCCATACGTTGGGTATCAGGCAATGAGTAATGAACAAAAGAAACAGATCTCCACGCTTTTTGAAGGCAATAAATACGCAAGAAGCCTTGATTTTGTTACTGGATGGTTTTTAAAGGCAAGTCGGTTGATTAATAAGAATGAAAAAGTTGAAGTTGCTTTCGTTACGACTAATTCTATAACTCAAGGTGAGCAGGTTGCACCTTTATGGAATACGCTTTTTGAACTCGGAACAAAAATAAGTTTTGCACACACGACATTCAAGTGGTCGAATGAGGCTAAAAATAATGCCGGCGTTTATTGTGCAATCATCGGGTTGGTATCTCGAAAAAGAGCAAGAGAGCGTTGCCAATTGTTTTATTATGAGACAATCACAAGCGAGCCGGTAATGCTGATTGTTGAAAACATTACACCGTATTTGACCTCTGGGCAAGATGTGATTGTTACGCAGTCGAAAAGTCCGTTGATGGTAGAAACTCCAAATATTGTTCTTGGGAATATGCCTAAAGATGGTGGTAATCTTATTGTTGAGGCCGAGGCATACGATGAATTTAATTCGTGTTATTTGATTCGTCCATATTTAAAGAAATTGGTTGGCGCTACGGAGCTTCTTTATAATCAACCACGATATTGTCTTTGGGAAGCTCTTCAAAACCCCCCGTTGCCAAGCCGGATGGAACAAAAATGTTCTGTTCGGCTTTTCTTAACGACGCCAGAATGTGCTGTTTTTTTGCCAATGCAATAGTAAAATACTAACACGATGCCGTTCACAATCTAGGTGTTCTATGGAAGAGCTGTTCAATGGCCAATTGAGCTTTGCTGACATTGAGGCTGAAAAATTCCTTCAGATTCGTCGGACTCATGCTGATCGTCGCGTGAATGCCATGGATCGCTTGACAGATGACGTAATCAACGAATTGATCCAACTATGCCTGCCGCACTACCACATCAAAGCTGGCGAGACGGTTCAACAAGGAAGGCCGTATACACGCCTTGAAACGATGGTTCGTGTTCACCTGCTTCAGGTCTCTCTCAATCTGTCTGATCCGGAGATGGAGTCATATTTGGCGAGCGACATGGTGGCTCGCAGCTTCTGCCGCGTGTCCAGCACACGTCTGTTCATCTCAGACTCGACGATACTGCGCTTCAGGCATTTCATTGACCAATATGGGTTGGCTCAAAAATTCCTCGAGCGCACGGTAAATCTGGCCGTAGAGGCCGGAGCTTGTTCTTTTGAAATGGTTGCCGCTGACGGCACTTTTATCGAAGCGCCGTCGTCAACCAAGAACAAGGCTCACGCCCGAGATCCTGAGATGGCTTCAGGCAAGAAGGCCAACACCTGGCATTTCGGGATGAAGGAGCATATTGCCGCGTGTTCTGAATCGGGGATCATCTACGGCACGGTCGCCGCACCGGCTAACGAACATGACATTACTCATCTGGGCGACCTTCTGAAGGGCCTTGAGAAGATGGTCTTCCTTGATTCCGGCTACATCGGTTGCGCCAAGCGCACTGAAATTCAGGCGATTCCTTTCAAGGATGTGTCCTGGTACATCGCAGCCAAGCCGAGTGCATGGAAGAAGGAATTATCAATCAGTGAGAATTTCGGAGGCGAACTTGGTCAAGCGCTCGTCGAATGCGTGAACGTAAGACGGCATTTGGAGCATGCGAAAGCATCGGTGCGATGCTCGATTGAGTGGAGCTTCCTCTGGCTGAAGAGGATTTATGGCTATGCCAAGGTTCGTTATCGCGGATTGGCGAAAAATCACAGTCGAGCGCAAACGTTGTTTGCACTATACAACTGCTACCGCTTGCGCAAATGGTGTGCTCCGCCAAAGCTGCCTTGCTGATCAACCCTGAGACTCTGGTTCGCGCTTCGTCTCGAGCGCCATAGGGGCGAACTGACTCTTGAAGATGGGATTTGCCTAATTTGCAGGCAAATATCGAGTTATTTCATCAACATTCGGAAAAATCGAACGCCTAACGTTCATGGGAACTATCGACGCTTTTCAGCGTCTGGTCTGGAGTCCTCAATTTAAACAAAACTGCTTCCCCCATCGCTCAAAGATGGGGGTTTTGAAGAGCTTCCTTTGGTTAAAAGACGCTCCAGACCAAGTATTGTTACATCCTTTAGTCAAGCGACGTCTAGATGGTGTTCGAAAAATGAGACTTGCCAGCAAGGCTGCTGATACTAGGAAGTTTGCTGAATATCCTCATCTCTTTAAACAATGTACTCAACCGGATGGCCAACCAACAATTTGTATTCCTTGTGTTTCGTCGGAACGTAGGGCATATATCCCGATGGGATTCCTTGATAAAGACACTAAGGTTACTAATCTTTGTTATATCGTTCCCAACGGCACGCTCTACGACTTTGGCATTCTTGAATCCCGCATGCACATGACCTGGATGCGAACCGTCTGTGGTCGTTTGAAGAGTGACTATCGCTATGCTCGCGACCTTTGTTACAACACATTCCCGTGGCCGGAAGCGAAGGAAACGCAGCGTCAGGTCATTGAGGTTCTGGCTCAGAAAATTTTGGATGCTCGAGACTTCTATCCAGAACTTACTCTGGCGGATCTTTACGATCCGGACAAAATGCCTCAGGAACTGAAGGATGCGCATGAGCATTTAGATCGAGCCGTTGATCAGCTTTATCGAGCCAAGGCTTTTGAGAACGACGAAGAGCGACTTCAGATGCTCTTTGAAAAATACGAAAAGCTTGCAGCCGCCACGAAGAAGGACACGGCCAAGAAAGGAAAGAAGAAATGACAGACATTTTGACTGCCCGCTATGCCCGTACGGGCAAGAGTTCGGCACACAATCCTCTTGGCATGCGTGAGATGCAGGCCAGAGCCTATGAAGAGCGCAATGCGCAGTATCTGCTCATCAAGGCGCCGCCGGCTTCCGGTAAGTCCCGTGCATTGATGTTTCTGGCGCTCGACAAGGTGATGAAGCAGGGCTTGAAGAAGGTCATTGTGGCTGTGCCAGAAATGTCCATCGGCGGTTCCTTTAAGGACACCGACTTGACGACATTCGGCTTCTTCGCCGACTGGCATGTGGATCCGAAGTACAACCTGTGTACGCCGGGCAATGCCGGCAAGGTCGATCAGGTCGTGAAGTTCATGAAGGACCCGGACGCGCATTACCTGATCTGCACGCATGCGACCTTCCGCTTTGCCTTTGAGAAGATCAAGCTGCCGTACAAGTTTGATGAGACCGTTGTTGCCATTGACGAGTTCCACCATACGTCGGCCGATGATACGAACATCATGGGCAAGACAATCCATACGCTCATGACGCAGTCCAAGGCTCACATCATTGCCATGACGGGGTCCTATTTCCGTGGCGACGCCGTGAGAATCCTTGATGAACAGGACGAAGCAAAGTTCACGCAGGTGACCTACACCTACTATGAACAGCTCAACGGCTACAAGTATCTGAAGAGCCTTGGGATCGGCTACCACTTCTATCAGGGACGTTATTTCGAGGCGCTTCGCAAGGTACTTGATCTCGACAAGAAGACCATCATTCACATCCCGAATGTGAATTCCATGGAGTCAACCGGCGACAAGCTGACCGAGGTTGAGCGCATCATGGACGTCATTGGCGGCACACCCGTCAAGGATCCGAAAACGGGCATTTATACGACCCGTGCTCGCAATGGTAAAACACTTCGCATTGCCGACCTCGTCACGGACGATGAGAATCGCGTCAATGTCCTAACGTACCTTCGCAAAATCACGAAGCGCGAGGACATGGACATCATCATCGCGTTGGGCATGGCCAAGGAAGGCTTTGACTGGCCGTGGTGCGAGCATGTGCTGACGGTTGGCTATCGCTCCTCATTGACCGAAATTGTTCAGATCATCGGTCGAGCGACGCGAGACTGCGAAGGCAAGGAGCACGCGCAGTTCACGAATCTGATTGCACAGCCTGAAGCTGATGACGCGGACGTGACGAATTCCGTTAACAACATGCTCAAGGCCATTACGGTCTCCCTGTTGATGGAGCAGATTCTGGCGCCGAACATCACCTTCAAGCCTCGCTCGCTTCTGAAGAACGGCGAAGAAGTCCCGCCGGGTACGATCATCGTGGACGACGGAGGTGAGCACAAGGTCTCCAAGGAGGTCGCGGAAATCCTCACGAACGGCGGTCTGACAAACGTTACGACAGCCGTGCTTCAGGACATCAATGCTGTGGGCCGAATTATCACCCACGCAATCAACGACAAGGAATTTACGCAGCTGGAGCTTCCTGGGATCGTACAGGAGCGCTTCCCGTCACTGGATACCGAAGACGTCAAGACGGTTGCCAAGTTCGTTGAGCTTCAAATGAAGATTCACGCAGCTGGCGGTCAGATTGACGGCAACGGCCAACTGATTGACTCGGAAGGCCGAATCGTCATTGAAATCCCCGAAGAAACCCAGCCGAAGATCCACAAACCTCATGTCAACCCGCCGGCCGAGGAGGAGGGTGGTGAAGGCAAGAAGGGTGACGGCAAGACAGGCGGCACGTCAGGCGGTACGCCTGGCGTCAAGATCACGACCACCACCAACGAAAAGCGGAAGAAGATTCACGAGCTTTTGAAGGTCGGAGACAAGTTCGTCAATATTGAAAACCTCAACATTGATCTAATCGCCCAGATCAATCCGTTCCAAGGAGCCTTTGAAGTGCTGTCGAAGTCAGTAGACGCGCCCATGCTCAAGACGATCAAGGATCAAGTGGTCGCCAATCGTGCTGGCGTGTCTGAAAACGAGGCGCAGCTGTTATGGCCGAACATCGAGGAGTTCTTTGAGAACTACGGCAAGGAGCCGTCCACGAACTCCAATGATCCTTATGAGAAGCGACTTGGCGAGGTTCTGGCTTTCGTGCGTAAACGCGTGGCCGAATTGCAGGCGTCCGGACAACTTGCGGCTAACTGAGGCGTCGTATGGCAAAACTGAGTTTTTTGGAATTTGCGTCCTCGACCCTGAAATCCAGCCCGTTGCTCAAGAATGTAGAAGCGGCCAAGAAAAAGGCTCGACCCAAGGATCCGGTTGTCATCAACTTTCTGGAGATCCTTGATTTCTACAAGGCCAATGGGCGAGAACCGTCGATTACGGGGGATGTGAACGAGCGCAAGCTGGCGAACCAGCTTCGTGCTTATCGTACCCGCTTGAGAGCCAAGGTCGAGCAATATGACGATGTCGGTCTTCTGGATATGGTTGCCGAGGAAGAGCCTAAGAAGCAGCCTACCGGGGTAGTCAGGAACTTTGCCGAGATGCTGAAGTCCGACAAGCACGGATTGCTGGCCGGAGCGGATCCTTCCATCTTCGACATCAAGCATGTGAAGGATCGTAATGATGCGTTCCGCAACATGCCCGACGAAATCGCTTCTCGGAAGAGATGCGCGGACTTCGGCATGTTCGAGAAGACCTTCAGGGACATCCAGCAGGCTATCGCGATGAAGTCCGCGAAGGTGATGCGCTTCAGAAGCGAGGTTCAGGTCGACGTAGGCCATTTCTACGTTCTCAACGGGATCCTTTGTTATGTCGCCGAAATCCTCGATGACCGAAAGGAAGAGATCGCTCTCAACGTGGTCGAGCGCGACAATCCTCGTTTCCGAGTCATCTTCGACAATGGTGTCGAGACCAATATCTTGAAGCGTTCTCTCGCACGTGCTCTCTACAAGGATCCGCATGGCCGTATCGTCATTCCGAGCGGCGAGGATACTGAGATTCTGGTGCCGGACACGGGTGTTGAGAAGATGAGGGAGACGGGATGTGTCTACATTCTGTCTTCTGAGACGAATGCGCCTGCTCTGGCCGACATGAAGCGTCGTGAGATGCTTCACAAGATTGGCTTCTCGACGCAGGATGTCTATGAGCGCATTCGTGGTGCAGAGAAGGATCCGACCTACCTGGAAGCGCCGGTTAATGTGGTAGCCAATATCCGTTGCTTCAATCTGGATCCGAGGAAGATGGAATCCCTCATCCATGCGTTTCTGGCGAACCAGCGCATTTCCATGACGATGTACACGCGAAACGGAAAGGCTTATGTCCCACGTGAGTGGTATAACGTCGATCGAGATACGGCGATTGAAGTCGCACAGCATATTGCCGACGGCACGATCATGGAATACCGCATGGACAACACGACGAATCGCATCAAGCGAATTGAAAGATAACAATGAAAGAAGTTGGTTATGTCTACATTTTGACCAATCCCAGTTTTCGTGAAGATTGGGTCAAAATCGGCAAAAGCTCTCGCCCTGTTGACATCCGGTCCAAAGAATTAGACAACACGGCCGTTCCTTTGCCGTTTGAGATCTTTGCAACGCTAAAAACCGTTAAATACCATCAGGTCGAACGCCTTGTGCACAAGACCATTGATCGTCTGACGGATCTTCGAATCCGTCAGAATCGGGAATTCTTCAACATCGAACCCCATGTTGCGCTGGACATTCTCAGAGACATTGCTCTGACGATTGATGATGCGGAGATCACTGTCTACCGGAACAACGTGCCGGTAGTGGAGGAAGAGGCTGCGGTCGTAGCGCCCGCGCAGACCGTGCCGACCAAGCCGCGACGCAAGCGCTTCAAGTTCAGCATGATCGGTGCGTCGATTGGTGAAGATGTGGTTTTCGAGCCAACCAGTACGGCTGTCAAGATTGCCAGCGATGACCAGGTCGAGTTCGAGGGACGGCTTTACAAGCTCTCTCCGTTTACCGGAACTTTCCTCCCAGAAGCACAGAGAAACAAGTCGGAGGCGTATTGCGGTCCGGCCTACTTCTCGTACAAAGGAAGGAATTTGCTTGCTTTGCGGGCGGAACGAGAAAAGCTGAGTGCGGACGAAGTTATGAAAGAGCTTGAGGAGGCCGAAGAGTCGACCGACGAAAAATAAGGTCGTAGAACGGAAGACTTCTGGAGCCTCAATTCCGGACCTGTGGGCCGTATGCCTGTCGGTTCTGAGTCTGTTGAGAGGAAAGCCTGGAGTCTTTCTCGGCTCCGTGTGAGGCAAGCTCTCAAAAAATCCGTTTCTCGACTGGCGAGTGGGACGGTTTGGAGAGGCGTGCAGTGGGGCCGACTCGTGAAAGAAAATGTAAATGCTTCAATCGTTTGCAAGGACTTGCTGATTGCGGAAGTCGCAATCAGACAAGGTTGTTGGTCGAAAATGCCTCCAGAACAGAGAAAAAATGGACGGCTTGAGTTCGAGGTGTACGAGTGTCGAGGAGGAGGGCGGCCGCACGACTGAGCGGCGTGTCAACTCCTTCTCGAAATCCCTTGTAGATCTGAGTAGAATCTAAAGATTTACCAAGGGCGGCTTCCGTCCCGGGCCCGGCGGGTGAGCCCCGCACGCCTCCAATCCCTTATCCGTCTTCAAGGAATGTTTCCGACTTCCATAAAGCACGCGCTCGAGAACATCGGCAGCCTGTACAAGAACTGGCGTGCCGCCGGCTCTGGCTGCATCGCCGCGTCGTTCAATATCGTCTGCCTCGGTCTTCTCTGGCTCATGGCGCCGCTTGAGTCGGAGCCGCTCGCCTCGTTGCGCCGCAACAAGGCGTTCTTCTATCCTCAGGTCGACTTCAACGCTCCGAAGCTTTTCGATCCCCTGCGCATCTTCATCCAGACGGTCTTTCTCCTGGCTGTCCTTCCGCCGCGCGGTCACGGCCCGCGCCTCGTGCGCACGGTCGTCGACATCCTGCGCGCCGCCGGCGCCCTGATCAACCGCGCGGGCGATGCCTTCGGCGCTGCGGCCCTCAGGTGCGTGCGCGCCGTCGTCGACGACAGCGAGGAGAAAAAGCCGGGCGGCCGCAGGCTTCCCAGCTGGGTGCCCGTCGTCCTGCTTGTGCCGGGACTCGTCCTTGCCGCGCTCTGCATCACCCAGCCCTTCAACCTGCACGGCCAGATCGTCTTCCTTGCGCTCATGTTCGTCTCCATGATCGTGCTCATGCGCATCCGCGCACGGATCACGCTCATGCTGCTCTTCGTCATTTCGTTCGTTGTCTCTGGCCGCTACCTCTGGTGGCGCTGCACGTCGACCGTGAGCACGGGCAACGGGCTCGACCTCTTCTTCGGGGTCCTGCTTCTCGTGGCCGAGGTCTATGCGTTCTCCGTGATGGTGCTCGGCTACTTCCAGGTCTGCTGGGTGCTCGACCGCAAGCCTGCCGCGCTGCCCGCCGACCGCTCCGTCTGGCCCCACGTCGACATCTTCATCCCGACCTACAACGAGTCGCTCGACGTCATCAAGCCGACGGTCTACGCCGCGCTCAACATGGACTGGCCCGCCGACAAGCTCCACGTCTATGTGCTCGACGACGGCAGCCGCGACTTCATCCAGGCCTTTGCGGAGGCCGCAGGCGCGGGCTACATCAAGCGCGAAGAGCACAATCATGCCAAGGCGGGCAACATCAACCACGCGATGACCGTCACGAGCGGCGAGTACATCGTGATCTTCGACTGCGACCACGTCCCCTCGAACGACTTCCTCGTCTCGACGACGGGCTGGCTCGTCCGTGATCCGAAGATTGCACTCGTGCAGACGCCGCACCACTTTTACTCGCCCGATCCCTTCGAGAAGAACATGCATCTCGAGCGCGCCATGCCGATCGAGAACTCGCTCTTCCACGACTTCATCCAGAAGGGCAACGACACGTGGAACGCCACGATGTTCTGCGGTTCAAGCGCCGTCATGCGCCGCAAGGCTCTCGAGGAGATCGGCGGCATTGCGGTCGAGACCGTGACCGAAGACGCCCACACGTCTCTCAAGCTCAACCGCAGGGGCTGGAACTCGGCCTTCATCTCGCGTCCGCTTGCTTCGGGCCTCTCCACGGAGACCCTTGCGGCCCACATCGGCCAGCGCATTCGCTGGGCGCGCGGCATGATCCAGATCTTCCGACTCGACAATCCGATGCTCGGCAAGGGCCTGACGCTTCCGCAGCGCCTGTGTTTCTTCAACGCGATGCTGCATTTCCTGCACGGCCTGCCGCGCATCATCTTCCTTCTGGCCCCGCTTCCCTACATGTATGCGGACATCTACGTGATCTACGCGACGGCGGCCTCCGTCTTCGCCTACGTGATCCCGCACATGGTGCACACGGCCGTGACGAACTCGATCCTGCAGAAGGGCTACCGCTATCCGTTCCTCGGCGGCGTGTACGAGGCCGTCCTCTCCTGGTACATCCTCATCCCGACCACGGTCGCGCTCATCTTCCCGCATTACGGCAAGTTCAACGTGACGGCCAAGGGCGGCACGATCGGCGAGAAGTACCTCGACTGGCACATCTCCTGGCCCTTCGTCGCGCTCATCGCGCTCAACGCCGTCGGACTGTTCATCGGCCTTGAGAAGGCCTTCTTCGATCCGGATCCGCAGTACGTGACGCTTGTCATCAACCTCGGCTGGATCGCCTACAACCTGATGGTGCTCGGCGCCGCCATGTCGGTCGCCGTCGAGGAGAAGGAGGCGCACCGCTTCCCGCGCGTCGGCCTCAACCTGCCGATCGTCCTTGAGACCGGAGACGGCATGCGCCACAACGTACGTACGGTCGAATACTCCCAGAAGGAGCTTCGCGTGCGCGCCCTCGACACGGCCTTCACCATGCCTGCGGCCGGCGAGCGCGTTGCATTCGAATTCGCCGAAGAGGCGGGCCCCGTCCGCTTCGAGGGCACCGTCATTGAAAACGGAGAGGGTTGGACGGACATCGCCGTCGACCTTCCCGACATGGCCTGCGAGCGTCGCTGGAACAGCGTGACGTTCTCCCGCCGCGGCATGTGGGCGATGAATCCCGAGGGCACGGTCGACGACCGCTTCCTCACGGGCTTCCTGATGCTCGGCCGCCATGCGCTCTACGGCTACCGCTCCATGATCGAATTCCTGCCCGGCCGGGTTCTGCCCGCCGTTCGGGACGCCGTCCTCTCCATGCTGCCGCGACAGCCGGTTGCAAGGAAGTCCTGATGGCAAACGCAAACTGAGAAGACATGAAGAATCCCACACTCATCGGAACCGCTGCCGCGTGCCTCATGGCCGCTGCGTTCGCCGCTCCCGCCTGGAGCGCGCCCTCTGACGGCATGAAGTCCGTCTCTCAGCTCCAGCCCGTCTGGCGCACAGACGTCACGGGCTCGCGTACCGAAGTCGTTCCCCTCATGAAGCTCGTGCCCGGCGGCAGTGCCGCGGCCGTCAAGCTTACAGGCCTCTCCCGTGTGCAGGCCTTCGACTTCGGCGTGCGCCGTGACGAGGTTGTCTCTGAGGCGACGCTCGACCTGAGCTTTACGCCTTCGCCCGCGCTCGCCCCGTCCGGCTCGCAGATCAACTTCTACCTCAACGGCCGCCTGCAGCGCTCGGTGCCCATCTCGGCCTCGATGGTGGGCAAGCCCTCGCAGCTCACGCTCAAGCTTTCGCCCAAGGTGATCGAGTCCGTCAATCAGTTGACGGTCGAGTTCATCGGACACACGCCGTCGGTCTGTGAAAATCCGGCCGATGCCGCCATCTGGCTTGACATCGCGGCCGAAAGCCGCCTCACGCTCGTCAAGCAGCGCGTCAGGCTCGCCAACGACCTCGCGGCCTTCCCCGCGCCGTTCGTCGACACCGCCTCGAACGAGCCTTCCGTGCTGCCGATGGTCTTCACCTCGGCTCCGACCTCGATGGAAAAGCAGGCCGCCGCCGTGCTCGCGAGCATCGTCGGCCGCATGAGCGACTGGCGCGGTGCCGACTTCCCCGTCTTCTACAACGGCACGCCCGCCGAGGGCCACTTCGTCGTCTTCGCGACGAACGAGCGTCGTCCTGACTTCCTGCACGATCTGCCCAAGGCCGACGGTCCGATGGTGACCATCGCCGACGCGCCTGCCAGCCTCTCCGGCAAGATGCTCGTCATTCAGGGCCGCAACGACGAGGACCTCCTCGCTGCCGTGCGTGCGCTCGGCACCGACCGTCCCGTGATGGTGGGCGAGACCTTCCGCGTCAAGAAGGCCGAAGTGCCGCCCGTGCGCGAGGCCTATGACGCTCCGCGCTGGATCAACACCGACGCCGAGATTCCGTTCTCGAAGCTCATGCAGTATCCGGGTCAGCTTTCCGCCCGCGGTCACGTAATGGCCCCGGTGCAACTGCCCGTCAAGTTCGCACCCGACCTCTTCATGGTGGGCGACGCCGAGCTCGGCATGCAGATCCGCTACCGCTACGCCAAGCCGATGCCCGAGGAGACCGCCCAGCTGCGCACCTTCGTCAACGGCTACCTCGCCGACAGCGACACGCTCGCGGGCAGGGACGGCCGCGGTTCGCGCACCGTTCAGCTTCCTGCCTTCTACGGCGCCATCTCCGTCGATGATCCGATGGGCGCCACGCTCACCCATTCGACGAGCCTCGGCTTCTCCGTGAGCTACGAGCGCACGATTCAGGGCGGCTCCCAGGACAACTGCCGCTCCGTCTCGCTCATCGGCCATCAGATGGAGATCGAGCCCACGTCCACGCTGACGGTCAAGGGCCTCTTTCACCACGCCGAGCTTCCCAATCTGAAGCTCTTCACGCGTGCGGGCTATCCGTTCACGAAGTACGCCGACCTCTCGCAGACCGCAGTCTTCATTCCGCAGGACGCGAGCAGGAGCGAGCTCACGACGATGCTCAACACCATGGGCCGCATGTCCGCCATGACGGGCGCCCCCGCGATGCACGTGCACGTGACGGGCGACATGAACGATCCCGAGCTTGCCAAGCGTGACATTCTCGCCTTTGCGCGCTTCCCCGCCCCCGTGACCGACATCGACGTCGAGAATGCGGGCCGCATTCAGGAGAAGCTCGTTGAGGCCTTCAGGGCGAAGTCCCCCTCCGTGCAGAAGACGGCCGAAGGTGCCTATGACAACGGTATTGCCGCCATCGTCTCGGCAGAGTCCCCGCTCGCGGGCGGCCGCACGCTCGTGGCGCTCCTCTCCGAAGGCGCGTCCGGCGCCGCCCGTCTCAACGCCGAGCTCGTCAATCCTGCCGGCCTCGGCTCCGTGACCGGTTCCGTCGCCGTCGTCAACGCCGCCGGCGTGACGGGTTTTGACGTGGGCGAGCACTACACCGTCGGCAACCTGCCCTGGTACCACAAGGTCTGGATGACCGTCATCGACCGTCCGGGCGTCCTCGTTGCGGCCGCTCTGCTGAGCGCGCTCTTCGTGGGCTTCGGCATCTTCCTCTTCATGCGCTACTGGATCAGGAGCCGCTCGTAATGTTCAAGAAGATGATTATCTCCGCAGCGCTTGCCTGCGCCTTCTGCAGCGCTTCGTCCGCCATGGCCGCCTGGCCCGTCTGGGACGAGTTCCGCAATGACGCGCTCGACAACGGCCGCGTCGTCGACAAGAGCGATGACCGCAAGGTGACGACGAGCGAGGGCCAGTCCTATGCGATGTTCTTCGCGCTCGTCACCAACGATCAGGTGACCTTCGACGGCCTCGCCGCCTGGACCGCCGACAACCTCTCCGGGGGCGACCTCACGAAGACGCTTCCCGCCTGGCTCTGGGGCAGGGGACGCGGCGACAAGTGGGGCATTCTCGACACCAACAACGCCACCGACTCCGACATGTGGATCGCCTGGTGCTTCCTCGAAGCAGGTCGTCTCTGGAAGTCCGAGGAGTACACGAAGAAGGGCATGGCGATGCTCGAGCTCCTCAAGAAGGAGGTCCGCACCGTCGACAATCTGGGCAGCGTCGTGCTGCCGGGCCGCGTTGGCTTTGAGGACAACGGCACGGTCAAGCTCAATCCGAGCTACTACCCGCTCTTCCTCTTCAAGCGCTTCGCGCTCGAGGACGCCTACTGGAACGAGGTTTACGAGGGATCGCTTCGCATGTTGCTGAGGTCCTCCCCCGCGGGCATCGCCCCCGACTGGGCGCTCTTTGACAAGGGCGGCCGTCTAGTGCCGCCCAACGGCGACGACTACGAGATCGGCAGCTACAACGCCATCCGCACGTATCTGTGGGCGGGCATGATGTCGCCCGACGATCCCAACCGCGCGATCCTCATGAAGCACTTCAGCCCGATGGTCGAGGCGACGAGGGCGCTCAACATGCCGCCCGAGAAGATCCACACGGTCAATCTCACCGTCAACGACACGGGGCCCTTCGGCTTCGGCGCCTGCCTCATTCCGATGCTCGGCAATGACCGCACCGCGGGCCTCGTACGCAGCGTGGTCGACTCCGAAAGGCTTTCGGGCGAGAGCTACTACTCGAGCATGCTCGCGCTCTACGGCCGCGGCTGGGATGAAGGCCGCTTCGCGTTCGACGCCGACGGCCGCCTGATCTTTCCGAAGGGACGATAAGACGCATGCAGACCAGAATTGAAAACGGCGCCGGCCCCCGCTTCACGGGGCTCGGCGTCTGGAACGTCTACTTCATCATTGCCTTTGCGCTTGCAGCCTTCGGCTACATCGAGCTCAATCTTCTGGGCAACGCGCTCCTGATGGCCTGGCTCCTGCTGCCCGTCGGCCCGAAGTGGCTGCGCATCCTGCGCGGTACGCTCGGCGTCGCCGCGGCTGCCGTGCTCCTCTATTCGGAGAGCTGGCTGCCGGGCGTCGACAGCATCCTCGCCAACAAGGGCGGCATCGCGGGCTTCTCGCTTCTCTACATGGCCGAGTTCGCGCTCGACTTCATCAACGTGAAGATGGTGGGCTGGGGCCTTCTCGTCTTCCTCGGCTACTTCCTCGTGCGCCGTTACGTGCGCGTGACGTTCTTCACGATCGTCTACTTCCTCGGCGCAGTGACGATGCCGTGGGTGCAGTCGATCCTGCCCGAACGCGCGCCCGTCGTGACGGCCGACGCAGGCGGTCAGACGAATGAGGCCGCCGCGCCCGCCAAGACGGGCAAGGCCGACGCCAAGGCCGTGGGTGAGTGGTACGACGCCTTCCTCGCCTACGAGCACGACCGACGCGCCCGCTTCCCGAACGGCCTTTCCGAGAAGGACACGCCGTTCGACATCCTGCTCCTGAGCATCTGCTCGGTCTCGAACGACGACCTCGCCGTCTCGCAGCTTGACCAGCATCCGCTCTTCAAGGAGTTCAACATCCGCTTTGACTCGTTCAACGCGGCGACGGCCTATTCGGGCCCGGCCCTGCTGCGCCTGCTCAACGGCGCCTGCGGGCAGCCGTCCCACAGCGAGCTCTACGGCGAGCGCCGTCCCGAGTGCGAGATCATGACGAGGCTCGGCACGCTCGGCTATTCGCAACGCCTGCTGATGGACCACTCGGGCGAGTACGACAACTTCCTGCAGTCGATGCGCGACAAGGCGGGCGTCACCGCCACGCTTGACAACGCGAAGTACCCGACGCGTTACATGGGCTTTGACGACGAGGAAATCGCCGACAGCCTGGCCGTGCTGCGCCACTGGCAGCGCACGCAGGTGAAGTCGAAGGCGGGCCGCACGGCCACGCTCATCAACTTCATCGCGCTCCACGACGGCAACCGACTGCCCGGCCGCGGCCGCGCCGAGCCCTTCAAGCCGCGTGCTCAGGAGATGTTCGACAACATCCGCACCTTCCTGCGCGAGCTTGAACGCTCCGGCCGCAAGACGATGGTCGTGATCGTGCCCGAACACGGCGCTGCCGTGAGGGGCGACAAGATCCAGGTCCCGCGCCTGCGCGACATCCCGACCATGCGCATTTCGCGCGTTCCGGTCATGGTCAAGTTCGTGGGCCTCAAGGGCATGCCCAACGAGCCCATCCACGTGACGGGCAACACGAGCTACCTGGCGCTAACGTCGCTCATCGGCAAGACGCTCGAGACCGACTACTTTTCCAAGGACGGCGGCACGGTTCCGCTCGAGCAGCTCGTCCATGATCTGCCGCAGACCAACCCCGTGAGCGAGAACGGCACCGTTCAGACGCTTGAATATCAGGGCCGCGAATACTTCCGCCAGAACGGCGGCGAGTGGAAGCCCTACGGCGGCTGATTTCCGAGACCGCAGACATGAATGACAAGGCCCGCGAACACCTGTGTGTGTACCAGGGTTGCTGCCGCCGGATTCGCCGTTCAGATTGATGCGAAACGCTTGCTCAGACTGTTCACGTAGTTGAGAATTCTCAGGAATCGGGCCCGTCTCTTTCGAGGCGGGCCCGAGGGGCGGGAGGTGACCGAGGATTATTTGGGCTCTTCGCAGCTTTGAGTGGGTAAGTGCATGGCTAAGTGGAATCATTCCGTCAGGGGCTCCGCCCCCGACACCCCGGCGTTCGCCGCCACGTGGCTCGGGGGAAAGGCGGGCGTTAACGCCCTTACTTTCCCCGAACCACAGGCTATTTGCGCTGAATCACCTCGTCAATCTGCTTTCGCGGCATATGCTCGGCCTAACGGCCTGCGCTATTCCACGACAGCTTGACGATTCGATTCCGCGCGAGAATTACCCACACGAATCTGCGAAAGGCCGTTTTTCTCCTCTTGAAGGCCGGATGGCCGAAGGGAGGCGGCGCCGGTCCGGGCGCCGCAGGTCATCCGGCGAACAAGTCGAGTGTAGGTAGCCTGAAGGCGACGTTTCAATTGCGGTTAACGCCTATGGACGGGTTTCGGATGACGGAAAACAAAACGCCCCTGCCGGGGCCTTGTGAAGGGCTCGGGCAGGGGCTGGGGACTCGCAAGTTGAGGAGTTACTTGATCGTCCAGCGGATGTCGGCGGCGAGACCGTCGCGGACTTCGCCGGTCTTGACGCCGCGGAAGGCGTTTTCAGCCTTGCAGCCTTCCTCGACGGCGGCCTTCACCTTGTCGGCCTTGGCCTTGAGGGCGGCGTCGTCGCCTTCAAGAAGGACGCGGAAGTTGGCGTAGGCTGCGATCGAGTTGACGGAGTTGCCGCCCGTGACGGCCGTGACGACGGCGTCGGGAACGGACTTCTCGATCAGCATGATGCTGCGGGCGGCGGCATGCACGGCGTTGACGTTGCCGTAGTCGCCGTTGGAGTGGCCGCCCGGGCCGATGATCGAGACTGAGACGGACTGGGAGCCGGCCATGGCGCCGGCGGCCGCGAGGCTCAGAAGAAGAGCGGCGGCGGGACGAAGGATTTTGCGGATGTTCTTCATGATGACGCTCCTCTTACTTGAACATTTCTTCGGTGGTGCGGTTGCCCATCGGGCCGACGCCCGGTTCGAGCACCTTGCCGTCGGTCATGTTGTAGCCCGAGGCGAGCAGGCCCATCATGAGGAAGCGGTAGAGACGCTTGCCTTCATCGACGCCGTTGCCCGGGACGCCCCATTCGTACCAGGTGTGACCGCCGCCGCCACCGGCGACGGTGCCGAGGTTGACGTTGACGGTGGGCACGCCGACTGCGGCGGGCACGTTGTCGTTGAGCGAGGCGGCTTCTTCAGGAACGGCCTTCACGACGTCGATGTCCGCGGTCTTGGAGGCCTGCCAGTAGGCCTGCATGGCGATGTCGTTGTAGTGCGGACGCTGATAGGCGGGACGGTCGCCGAACCAGACGAGTTCCATCGAGACGGCGTTCTTGTCGCCGGTCTTGAGACCGTACTTGGCGTTTTCGGCATCCATGGCCTTCTTGAATTCAGGCTCAATCTGGGCGCGGATGGCGGAGAGCGGAGCCTGCGTCGGGCTGCGCATGTCGACCATCAGCGTGCAGTTGGTGGAGCGGCTCTTGGCAGGATCGTCGCACGAGGCCACGCCGACGGTGTAGGTCGTCTTTTCAGCCTTCTTGTCGAGGTCCCAGGCGGTCTTGATGTCGGAGATCGAGGCGATCGCGCGGCTCATGGCCATGGCGGCGGACGGACGTGCTTCGCCAGCCTTCCAGCCGGCGGGTTCCGTGTACTTGATTTCGAAGCGGTAGGAGCCGATGTAGTTGACGATGGCGTCGCCCGGCATCGTGCTGTCGGCGCCGAAGTTGGCGACGATGTTGAGGGCGTTGTTGCCCTTGCCGGCTTCCTGGCTGTAGCCGTAGAGCTGCTTCATGCCGCAGAGATTGCCCTTGCCTTCCTCACCCGTCGTGCCGCAGACCCAGATGTCGTAGACCGGACGGATGTTGTGCTTCTTCATGAGCTTGGCGGTCTGCATGACGGCGACCGTGTTGATCATGGCGTCCTCGAAGCCCGGCACGTAGATGCGGTAGCCGCCCTTCTTCTTGGCTTCCTCGAGGTCGTTGAAGCGGTGGTAGGCCTTCTTCCATACCTCGTCCTCGATCACCTTGCCGTTCTTGTCGAAGCGGACTTCAAGGGCGAGCGCCTTGAGTTCCTCGCGCGTCTTGACGATCGGGTCGCTCACCTTCTGGAGCTTGACGGCTTCGTACGGGGTTTCGGCCGGCGGCAGGACGCCCGGGTTCACGGTGTCGATGTGGCCTTCAAGGACGACCTTCGGGAGCTGGCCCTTGTAGGAGACGGCGTCGGGACGGGCGCCGTAGGTGCCGGGAATGCGCACGCAGACGTTGTAGACGGGCTTGCCGTCAACGGTCTGAACGCCGGCGCCCTTGAGGAAGCCGTCGGCACGGGTCATGATGTCTTCAGGCGCAAAGCCCCACTCCTCGACGAGACGGCGGGTGATTTCGGCCTGGCGGCGCATTTCAAAGCGCGACGGGGAGGCGATGCGGGCGAGTTCGAGCAGCGTGTTGAAGCGCCACTTCTGGGCCTCCTCGCTCGTGGCCTCCTTCAGCAGGGCCTGCATGGCCGGGTCGGCGTTCATGAGTTCGGCGTTCTTCGCGATCGTGTCGGTGACGACCGGAACGGCGGCGGAGGCCGCAAAGACGGCCGAGCAGATGCTCGCGGCCAGAAGGCTGGGAACAAATTTCATCTTGAATCTCCTCATTTCGGATGCGGGTGGTCGGGGGGTAGGTGCGGGGCGTCTCTGTGGTCTGCGCCCTGCGTGTCCGCCGCATCTCGACGGAAGAGTCTAGAAAAAGTTTCCGTTGAGTCCAATTGCCGTTAACGACTATGGAAAGTGTCGCTGATAAGCGAAAACCATTGCGTAGAAAGACGGATGACGGGCATGAAAAACGCCGTCGCTTTCGGGGCGACGGCGTTTGGATGGGTTCGGGTGAGTGTCCGAGGTCAGTGCTGCGTGTCCTCGTGCTCCTCGGCCTCGGCCGCGAGTGCGGCGGCGATGTCGGCCTGGATCGGGTTCGGACGGCCGGTCCACCAGCAGTAGAAGCCGTAGGCGAAGCCCGAGAGGGCGTAGATGCAGAAGAGGACGAAGACGGAGAGCGAGGTGTTGCTCGAGATCACGATGAAGAGAAGCGCGAACACCACGACGAACCAGAACGGGATCGTGCGCACGACGGCGTAGCTCTTACCGGAGAAGAAGGGCGCGTTGGAGACCATCGTGAGGCCGGCGTAGAGCGTGACGACGGCGGCGATTTCACTCTGGTACGGCAGGAGCCATTCGGGGAGCTTGCCCTCGACGCCGAGCCAGACGAAGCCGCAGACGAGCGCGGCGGCGGCCGGAGAGGGAAGGCCCTGGAAGTAGTTCTTGCTCACGACGCCCACGTTGCAGTTGAAGCGGGCGAGGCGGAGGATGGCGCACAGGCAGTAGATGAAGGCGATGGCCCAGCCGAGCTTGCCGAGCCCCTTGAGGGTGTATTCGTAGATGATGAGGCCGGGGGCGACGCCGAAGCTGACGGCGTCGGCGAGGGAGTCCATCTGGACGCCGAATTCGGACTGGGTGTGCGTGAGTCGGGCGACGCGGCCGTCCATGCCGTCGAAGAGCATGGAGAAGAAGACCGCGATCGCGGCGGCGTAGAAGTCGCCGTTCATGGCGGCGATGATGCCGTAGAAGGCTGAGAAGAGCGCGGCAGCGGTGAATGCGTTCGGAAGAACGTAGATGCTCTTGCTTTTGACCGTGCTGAGGCGGCGCTGGCTGATCGAGGCCAGGCTTTCGCGATGGTAGGCGTTGTTGTTGCTCATCTCTTTTGTGATTCGTTCGGTTCGTTGAATGACGCGGGGACGTGGCACTCCCTGCGTCTGCGCAACGGCGCGAAGGCCGTGGCGGCGGTCCCTTTTTTGAAGCGGAACGCTCGTTTCTCAGGGCGTCTCGCGGTCAATCCATGATCTTAGCAACTTTTGACTGCTTGATCCATGACGCAAAAGGGTGGCGCGTCCGCGGACGCGCCACCCAAACGTAAGTGAACGTTTCCGTTTCGGCGTCAGATGATGTCGACCTTGATGGAGCCGACGCCGTTGACGCCGCCCTCAAGGTGGTCGCCCGGGAACACCTTGTCGGCGCCGCCGCAGGTGCCCGTGAAGATCATGTCGCCGGGTTGGAGCTCCCAGAATCTGGAGAGCTCGACGATCGTCTCAAGGGGCTGGACAATCAGGTTGGACGTGCAGCCGCCCTGTCGCTTCTGGTTGTTGACGTAGAGCCAGAGGTCGGCGGGGGCGGGCATCGGGCAGCGGTAGGCGGGGCGCACGTGGCTCACGGGCGCGGCGCGCTCGAAGGACTTGGCGCGCGCGAAGTCGGTGGCGCCCGACGGCAGCTTCTGGTCACCGAGCGTGAAGTCGATGCCGACGCACCAGCCCCAGACGGCCTCGGCCGCCTGTTCGAGCGTGAGGTTGCGGCCGCCCTTGCCGAGGCAGGCGACGAGCTCGATCTCGTGCTTGAGCACCTGACTCTGCGGCGGCATCGGGATTCGGGCGCATTCGCCGTCGGCCACGGGGACCACCGTGTAGCAGTCCTTCATGAAGTAGAAGGGCGTGTCTTTCGTCGCGGCGCCCGGTTCGGCGTAGTTCCTGGCGATGCCGAAGACGCGGCGGATCGGGAAGTAGGAGTAGGTTTCGTCCTGAACGGGCACGACGGCCTGCTGGGGCGGGGCAAAGACAAAAGACATGAAGGGCCTCCGGAAAGGAGATGGAAAAAATCATCGAGGGAAATATAGCAAATGCTTCGCCTCGGGCGCGAGCGGGTGCGCGCAGGAGGCGTCAGGGCTCGTCGATGCCCGCGATGCGGTTGGCGAGCATGGCGACGGCGGCCGCATAGAAGTAGCTGCGGTTGTAGCGCAGGACCGAGGAGAAGTTGCGGGTGCCGATGTACCACTTCGTGGTGCGCCGGCCCTTTTCGTCGAGCTGCGGCAGGTCGACGAGTAGGACGGGCTCGTCGTCGAGGAGCGGGAAGTGCTCTCCCGTGTCGACGCCCGCCTTGCGCAGTCCCTCGACGGTGGCGTGTGCGGCGATGCCGCCCGAGCCCGTCGCGTCGAAGATCTCGGCGTCGGCCCTGACGGGGTAGAGGAGTCCGCGGCCCGCGACCCAGCCGTGGGCCGTGAGGAATCTGGCGACGGAGGCGATGGCGTCGGGCTCGCTCTCGACCATGTCGATCCTGCCGTCCTTGTCGCCGTCGGCGCCCCAGCGGTCGAGCGAGCTCGGCATGAACTGGCCGTAGCCGATGGCGCCCGCGAAGCTACCGAGCACGGTGACGGGCTGGACTTCCTGACGCCAGCAGAACTCGAGGAAGTGCGCGAGCTCCTCCTTGAAGAAGGCGGCGCGGCGCGTGTAGTCGAAGGAGAGCGTCATCAGGCTGTCGAGCACGCGGTAGCGGCCCATGTTGCGGCCGTAGAAGGTCTCGACGCCGATGACGGCGGTGATGACGTAGCGGGAGACGCCGCTCTTCATTTCAATTTCGTCGAAGATGGCGGCGTTGCGCTCGATGAACTCGCGCCCGCGCAGGATGCGTTCCTGCGTGAGGAAGCCGCGTGCGTAGGCGAGGTAGTTCCTGAAGGGCGACTTGACGACGTCGGAGCCGGGCTTTCTGATGCCGGGCTTGGGCGTCATCAGGCGCTCGGCCGTTTCCGAGTAGCGGGCGACGGCCACCTCGTCCTTGAGCCACTCGAGCGGAATTCCGTGCTTTTCCGAGATCTGGCCCAGAAATTCGACGACGTCGGGCCGGGCGAGATAGCAGGATGCGGAGGGCGAGACGGTCGACTGGGGCGCCTTCGCCGTATTGGCGGGCGCATCCGCGGCGGGCGCGCAGGCGCAGGCCGCCATGCAGGCGGCGCAGGCGGTCGCGTAGATCGTCATGCGGAGTCGGGATCGTGTCGTCATGAAGGTTGTGCGGTGGATGGGTGACCTGAGGCATTGTAGCAAGGCTCGCCCGACGGGCCTCACCGGCGCGGGGCCGTGTTTCAGGATGGCACAAATTGACGGCGGGATGCCTGCGGGAGAGGCGTCGCACGTGCAGTGCGCCTCGGAGGCGTCGAAGCTGCGGGGCCCGTTCCCGAGCGGTCTCTTTTTCGGGTGGGCCGCCTGTGGTACGCTTTCCGTCATGGGGCGCCTCCCGCAGGCCCGCGCGGACTGCGCGGGCGGGCAGCCCGCATGAACGCCGCCAATAACAAGAACAGGCCATTGCAGATGATCAATCAAATGGACGTTCGCCCGCTCACGGGCTACTTCACGCACGACCGCATCGCCGTGCCCAACCCGCTTCCCGAGGCCCCCGAGCGCCCCGAGAGGCTCGACGTCATCGAGCGCAACATGCTCGCCCTCGGGATGGACGCCCTCGTCAGGGTTCACTATGCGAAGCCCGCGCCGATCGAGTCCGTGATCCTCGCGCATGACCTCGAGTACGTCAGGCGCCTCGAGGCCGCTTCGGCGGGCGATCCCGCCGCGCTTGCGACCTTCGACGCGCCCGACACGCGCGTCGGTCCCGACACCTTCGACGCCGCAATGAAGAGTGCGGGCGCGGTGGTCGAGGCGGTCGACGAGCTCTATGCGGGCCGCATCAAGAACGCCTTCTGCGGCGTGCGCCCGCCGGGACACCATGCGGCGCGCGCCGAGGCTCGCGGCTTCTGCTACCTCAACAACGTGGCGATCGGCGCCTACTGGGCGATGCGCCGCCACGGCGCGAGACGCGTCGCGATCGTCGACTTTGACGCGCACCACGGAGACGGCACCGAGGAGATCGTCGCGAACCATCCCGACATCCGCTTCATGTCGCTTTTCCAGTGGCCGCTCTATCCGCACCGCATGATGGAGCCCACGCCCAAGAACGTCGTCGTCAGTCCCGTTGCCGCAGGCGCCGACGGCGCGGTCTTCACCGACATCCTCGAGAACGTCTGGCTGCCGCAGCTCGAGGCCTTCAGGCCCGACATCATCTTCGTCTCGGCGGGCTTCGACGCCCACGTCGAGGAGCAGATGGCACAGCTCAAGGTGAAGGAGCTCGACTACGCGCGCATCACGCGCAGGCTGCTCGATGCGGCCGACGTCCTCTGCGAGGGGCGTCTCGTGAGCGTGCTCGAGGGCGGTTACGCCGTCAGAAGCCTTGCGCGAAGCGTGATGGCGCATCTCAACATGCTGGTCATGCGCGGACGAACTGCGCGATAAGGAGGAGAACCACATGCCGTTTTTCTCCCGGTCCGCTCTCAAGGACGGCGTCGCGATGCGCGAGGTCTGGTCCTGGGCCGCATTCGACTTTGCCAATTCGGGCTACACGACCGTGGTGCTCACGGCCGTCTTCAACGCCTACTTCGTGAGCGTGGTGGCGGGCGACGCCCCCTCGGCGACGTTCCTCTGGACCGTCGTCATCGCGGTGAGCAATGCGGTGAGCATGCTGCTGATGCCCGTCATCGGCACGGTGGCCGACGCGACCGCCACGAAGAAGCGCTGGCTCGCCGTCGCGACCTTCATGGCCGTGGGCGGCACGCTCGGCCTCATGTTCGCGGGACCGGGCACGATCGTCTGGGCCTCCCTCATGATCATCGTGAGCAACGTCGCCTACAGCGTGGGCGAGTCCCTCAACTCGGCCTTCCTGCCCGAGCTCGCCCGTGAGGACGCCGTGGGCAAGGTTTCGGGCTGGGGCTGGAGCTTCGGCTACTGCGGCGGCATCCTTACGCTCGGCCTCTGTCTGGGCGTGGTGCTTGGCGGCGAGAAGCTCGGCTACGGGATGGACCAGACCGTGGCGGGCACGATGGCCGTGACGGCTTTCGTCTTCGCGGCCTCCGCGCTTCCGATCTTCCTCTTCCTCAAGGAGAGGAGCGTGCCGCGTCTTGACGCTGCGGACCGCGAGGCCGTCAGGAGCGCCGCCTCGGAGAGCTTTGCGGAGCTGCGCCGCACGCTCGGCTCGCTCGGCGACTTCCGCGACTTTGCCTGGCTTTCCGTCTGCGGGTTCCTCTATCAGTGCGGCGTCTCCGTCGTCATCACGCTCTCGGCCGTCTATGCCGCCGCCGTCATGGGGTTCAAGACCGAGGACACGCTCCTCATGGTCTTCCTCGTGAACATCACGGCCGCCGTCGGCGCCTTCGCCTTCGGCTACGTGCAGGACCGCATCGGCCACAAGCTCGCGCTCGCGGGCACGCTCTGCGTCTGGATCGCGATGATCGCCGTCGCCGCCTTCTCGACCGAGCGATGGCAGTTCTGGGTCGCCGCCAATCTCGCGGGCCTCGCCATGGGCTCGTCCCAGTCCGCAGGCCGAGCCATGGTCGCGGTCTTCGCGCCGAGCTCGCGCCTGGCCGAGTTCTACAGCTTCTGGAACATGGCGCTGTGGCTTGCTGCCATCGTCGGCCCGCTTTCCTACGGCGCCATCACCTGGATCACCGGCAACGACCACAGGATGGCCATCCTCTTCACGGGCCTCTTCTTCGTGCTCTCCCTTCTGGCGCTCGCGCCTGTGAGCATGAAGCGCGGCGCCGAGGTGGCCGCAAGGCTCTCAAAGTAGGACGCCCGCAGCAGGGCGCTCACAGCAGGGTGCCTTCTGCACGAGAGCAGGATAAAACTTGCTTCGCGATAGCAAGCGGGGCCTTTTCTAGTGCCTTCTGCACGAGAGCAGGATAAAAACAGGGCCGGATGCGCGTTGCACGCATCCGGCCCTTCTCAGACCCCCAACAGCGTGCGGGTGGAGATTGCCCCGCTTTGCGGGAAGGTGCTTGGTTCCTTTCCTCGCCGTCCGCTCCGGACGACCCCCGTTGTCCTTGGATGGAGGCGGCGGCGTTTCGCTGTCGTTGAATGTATTGTGCCTGAATTGAGAATGGTTCTCAATATCGCTTGTGGAATTTTCGAGGAGATTGTCCTTGACTTGATCCTGATCAAGAAAAGGAGGGTGGTAAACAAAAGAGGAGACCTCCTTCAGGAAGCCTCCTCTTTGCGAGCGGAAATCAGAGCCCGACTTAGCGGCGGGCCTTGACGGTCTTGCCCTTGTTGAGCTCGAGGACCCTGCGCGTGTCGGCGGCGAGGTCGTGCATTTCAAGCTTGTCGTAGGAGTTCGCGATGATCTCAAGAGCGTCGTCGCGCATGGGCGTGTTCTGGAATTCGCTCACGACTCGCTGCGCGTGCTGGATGGCCGCGACATAAGCGTGTCGAACGTAGTAGTATTCTGCAACTCCAAGTTCATGCTTTGCCTGAGCCAGCACGAGCTGGTGCATGCGGCGGCGCGCTTCGGGCGCGTAGCGGCTGTCGGGGAAGCGCAGGGCGAGCTCCTTGAGGATGTCGAAGGCTTCTTGGGCGGCATTGGCGTCGCGCTCGGCAAGGTCCTGCGCGGCGAGCTTCGCGAACCAGCCGTCGTTTTCATTGAGGGTCGCAAGCGCCTTCAGGTACATGACGTAGTCGCTGTTGGCGTGGTTCGGATAGGCCTGCAGGAAGCGGTCCGCACCCTGAACGGCCTGGGCGGCGTCGCCGTCCTTCCAGTTCGCGTAGATCAGCTCGATCTGGGCCTGCTGTGCATAGGTTCCAAACGGATAGCGAGCCTCGAGCTTGGTGTAATAGTCTTTTGCATCGGTCCAGTTGCTCTCTTCAAGAGCGGCTCGGGCCTCGGTATACAATTTGTCGGCCGACCAGTCCGCCGTCGGATCCTTGTCGAGGGATTCGAGCCAGGAGCAGGAGGCGGTCGCCAGCGTGATGGCCGTCACGGCCATCAGCCTCGCGGCGAGGCGCTTATTAGGAAACTTGAAATTCATGACAAGCAGTTGCGAAAATTCTGAACTTTCGGATTATAACGACCTCCCCGATGCCGGGAACGGCGCCGATGATGACACTTTACCAAGTTTCACGGTGGAAGGGTTCTGGGGAGAACGCCTTGACAAGGTTCTCGCCACCCTGATGCCCGATGTTTCCCGAGCTCGTCTGCAGAAGCTCATCGAGGAGGGAAGCGTCGAGGTGAACGGCGAGGTCGTCCAGAAGGTGCGCCAGAAGGTCACCGAGGGCGACGAGATCTCGCTGCTCGAGGAGCCCCATCTTGACGAGGCGCTCGCCTTCACGCCCGAGGAGGACGTGGAGTTCGACGTGGTCTACGAGGACGATGCGATCGTCGTCGTCAACAAGCCCGCCGGTCTCGTCGTGCATCCGGGCGCGGGCAACCCCTGCGGCACGCTGCTCAACGGCCTGCTGTGGCGCTATCCCGAGCTCCGCGAGGTGCCCCGTGCGGGCATCGTCCACCGCCTCGACCGCGACACGACCGGCCTCATGGTCGTCGCCCGCACGCTTGCCGCCCAGACGAACCTCGTGCGCCAGCTTCAGGAGCGCACCGTCAAGCGCGAGTACTGGGCCTTCACGCTCGGCTCCGCCGCGCCCGACTTCGTCGTCGAGACGCCGATCGGCCGCGATCCGCGCAGCCGCACCCGCTTCAAGTGCTTCCCCGGCAGCACGGGCGTGCGCGCCAAGCCGGCACGCACTCGTGCCCGCTGCGTGGGCTGGAGCTCCATCGAGGGCCTGCCCGTCTCCTGGGTCGCCTGCCGCCTCGACACGGGCCGCACGCACCAGATCCGCGTCCACCTCACGAGCGAGGACCTGCCGCTCATCGGCGACCAGGTCTACCGCGGCCGCGCGCCCGGCCTCACGGTCAAGGTCGAGAACGAGCTCGACTTCCACCGCCAGGCGCTGCATGCCTCCCGCCTCGGCCTCGACCATCCGGTCACGGGCGAGTACATGGAGTGGTTCGTGCCGCCCGAGGACGACATGATCGACCTGATGGACGAACTCGGCTTCGGCCCCTGGAACGTCCCGGTCAGGGTCTTTGAGAACGAACGCCTCTGAAGCAGGCACCACAAGATATAGGAGGAAGGTCATGGAACTGACGAAACCCGGACTCGACATTCTGCAGCCCGCCTGGAAGGACCGCGCCCCGGCTTCGGTCGACGCGCTCTTCACGTGCCGCGACGGCGGCGTCTCGAGCGGCGCCTACGGCAACGCCGAAGGCATCATGGGCCTCAACGTCGCCCCGCATACGGGCGACTTCGTCGCCTGTGTGCGCATGAACCGCTCCATCGTCGCGCAGCTCGTGCCGTCCGATCCCGTGTGGCTCAGGCAGGTGCACGGCACCGAGGTCGTCGACGCCGACACGGCCGAAGGCGAACCCGAGGCCGATGCCTCCGTCTCCACGAAGCCGGGCGTCGTCTGCACGGTCATGACCGCCGACTGCCTGCCCGTGCTCCTCGCCAACCGTGAGGGCACGGTCGTCGCCGCCGTCCATGCGGGCTGGAAGAGCCTTGCCGCCGGCATCATCGGGAAGACGATCCGCGTCATGCGCGAACGCGCCCCCGAAAGCACGGGTTTCGTCGCCTGGCTCGCCCCGCGCATCGGTCCCGAGGCCTTCGAGGTCGGCCCGGACGTTCGCGAGGCGATGCTCGCCAGTCTCCCCGAAGCCGACCGCGCCTTCACGCAGGGCGAAGGCGACCGCCTGATGTGCGACCTCGCCTTGCTCGCAAAAATGGCGCTCGCCGCCGAGGGCGTCTCCGAGGACGACGTCTTCGACTGCGGCCTCTCCACCTATTCGCATCCGCGCCGCTTCTACAGCTTCCGCCGTGACGGCGAGAAGTCCGGCCGCCACGCCGCGATGATCTGGATCAAGCCCGAAGAGGCCTGATCTCCCGGTCCCGCCGAACAACCGCTTTTACAGGTTCAGACTCCCATGTCCCACAAGATTCCCGTCGTCGGCTTCGTCTCCCTCGGCTGCCCCAAGGCCCTCGTCGATACGGAGCGGATCGTCACCGAGCTCCGCGCCCGAGGCTACCGCATCGGCACGAGCTACCACGACGCCGACATCGTGATCGTCAACACCTGCGGCTTCGTCAACGAGGCCGTCAGGGAAAGCCTTGACGCCATCACCGAGGCGCTCGCCGAAAACGGCCGCGTCATCGTCTGCGGCTGCCTCGGCGGCCGCAAGGAGGCCGACGGCAGCAACTACGTGTTGAACCACTGCCCGAAGGTGCTCGGCGTCACGGGCCCCGACTCCGTCGATGACGTCATCGCGATGGTCGAGACCCATCTGCCGCGTCCCCACGAGCCCTGGGGCGATCTGGTGCCCGCCTGCGGCGTGCGCCTCACGCCCAAGCACTACGCCTATCTCAAGATCAGCGAGGGGTGCAATCACCACTGCACGTTCTGCGTCATTCCGAATCTGCGCGGCGGCCTCGTGAGCCGTCCTGCGGGCGAAGTGATCCGCGAGGCCCGCAACCTCGTCGACGCGGGCGTCAAGGAACTCCTCGTCATCAGCCAGGACACGGCCGCCTACGGCGTCGACCGCCGCTACGCGCTCGACCTGCGCGCCAACCCGCCGCTGCGCACGCATCTGCTCGACCTCTGCAGGGGTCTGGGCGAGCTCGGCGTCTGGACGCGCCTGCACTACGTCTATCCGTATCCGTCCGTCGACGAGATCGTGCCGCTCATGGCCGAGGGCCTGATCCTGCCGTATCTCGACGTGCCGTTCCAACATGCGCACCCGCGCGTGCTCAAGGCCATGAAGCGCCCCGCGAGCGCCGAGAAGAACCTCGAGCGCATTGCCGCTTGGCGCGCGGTCTGCCCCGACATCACGATCCGCTCGACCTTCATCGCGGGCTTCCCCGGCGAGACCGAAGAGGAGTTCGAGTACCTGCTCGACTTCCTGCGCGAGGCCAGGCTTGACCGCGTGGGCTGCTTCGCCTATTCGCCCGTCGAGGGCGCCCAGGCCAACCGGCTCCCCGGTGCGCTGCCCGACGAGGTTCGCGAGGAGCGCCGCAACCGCTTCATGGAGGTTCAGGCCGAGATCTCGGCCGAGAAGCTCCGCGCCAAGATCGGCACCGTCGAGGAGGTCATCATCGACGAGTACGACGACGAGGCAGGTCTTGCCATCGGTCGCACGAAGGCCGACTCTCCCGAGATCGACGGCAAGTGCTATGTCGAGACCCTCACGCCCTACAAGCCGGGCGACTTCGTGAAGGTCCGCATCACGGGCAGCGAGGAGTACGACCTCGTGGGCACGCCCGAAGACGAGGTTCAGACGAGCTGATTCGTCCGAAACGCTTCACGCAGAAGGCTTCGAGAGCCCAGGAAACAGGCGCTCTCGAAGCCTTCGTCGTTTTCGGAAGACGGGCGCGGAAAAAAGTGAATACATCTTTCGGCGTAAATTGGAAGTAGCCGCCCGAAGGGGCGCGAAAACTTCAATACAATGTCCGTTCCTCTGATTCCGCCGTTTCAGGTCAGGCTCCTCCGAGCCAGAAGCTGCGGCCGGTTTGGAAAACGACGCCTCGTCCGAGGACGCTTTCCAAACGGGCCTCGCCCACAGTTATTCAAACATTCCGGAGCTTCCCATGACCGACAACAGCGCACTGCGTCCCGACGCACTCACCCCGAAGGAAATCACCGAAAAGGTGCTCGGCCTCGGGGTAACCAAAAGCAGCATGGATCTGCGCACCCAGCTGCCCCTCACCGTACTCGCCGGCTTCTACATCGGGCTCGGCGGGCTCTTCTGCACGCTCTTCATGAGCGACTCCACGCTTCCCTTCGCAGTGCAGAAGTTCATGGGCGGTGCCGTCTTCTCGCTCGGCCTCTACCTCGTGCTCGTCGCAGGTGCCGAGCTCTACACGGGCAATACCATGCTCGCGGGTGCGGCCGTCGACGGCCGCATCAGCTGGGGCGCGGCGGTCATGAACTGGGTGCGCGTCTGGCTCGGCAACTTCGTCGGGGCCCTCGCGCTCGTCACGCTCGTCTACTTCGCGCACGTGGCCGACACGGGTCCCATGGCCAAAGGCATGATGAGCATCGCCGTCGGCAAGCTTTCCGCCGACTGGACGACGATCATGATCAAGGGCATCCTCTGCAACCTGCTCGTGTGCCTCGGCGTCTGGGTGGGCTATGCGGGCCGCACCGTCGTCGACAAGGCCGTGGGCGTCGTGCTTCCCGTCTCCGCCTTCGTGGCGCTGGGCTTCGAGCACTGCGTGGCGAACATGTACTTCCTGCCGCTCGCCTTCGTCCTCAAGCTTTCGGGCTACGCGCCCGAGGGTGTGCCGCTCGACGTGATCACGATCGAGAACATCGTCAAGAACCTCTCTGCCGCCACGGTCGGCAACACCATCGCGGGCGTCGTTCTCGTCCTCATGTACTGGGCTGCCTTCAGAAAGCGCGCCTGAGTATCCTGAAACGGCTTCCCGAAGCCGCCGTCGCCCGCGGGCACGGCGGCTTTTTTCAGGCCTGAAGCGGGTGCCGCACGGGCTCGCCCTGCGGAAAATGCGTATTTCCGCTCGCACGGTTCCATGCGGTATTATCAACAGGTTATTCATGACTCCGCGAAACGCCCGACGGGCTTCGCGGGCCTGTTCGGAATTGACTGATGTTCAGAAAAAGCATGCTGGCGGGCGCAACGGCGCTTGCAATCCTCGGCTTCGCCGTTTCGGCGCAGGCCGTCTCGCTCGGCGACCTGACTGTCGAAAGCAAGCCGGGTGAGCCCCTTGAGGCCCTGTTGGAGATCAACGACCTCGATCTGACGATCTCTCCGCTACTCGTTCGCGTGGCGCCTCCCGCCACCTACCTGCGCGAAGGCGTGAACTGGCCTTCCCAGGTTCAGGACCTCAAGCTTGCGCGCGACGGCAGCAACGGCACCGTGCGCCTGCGCCTCTACGGCGAGCAGGCCCTTCAGTCAGGCAGCTTCCCGCTTCTCATGGAGATGAATGCAGGCGGCACCGTCACCGTCCGCGCCTATGAAGTGCAGACGAAGGACGGCTCATTCGTCGTGACGCCTTCGGCCGAACGCACCACCGTCAAGGGCGAGCCCCGCCGCCTCTCCCCCGAGCCGCTTGTCGTGCCCAGAGAGCCTGAGGCCGCTCAGGACAATCAGGAGGCGAAGAAGGAGGGCAAGGCCGAGACGAAGTCCGACTCCAAGGCCGAATCCGGGGCCGCAGCGCCCACCGTGAAGACGGCTGCCGCCCCGCAGAAGGAAGTCTCCGCCGCCTCTGCCGAGAAGCAGGGGAAGATCCGCCGCAAAGGCCGCTATGCGCCCAACGTCGTCAAGGAATACGTGGCGCTCAACGGTTTCGACGCCTCGCAGGCCTTCCACGTGCAGCAGGACATGACCCTCTGGTCCGTCGCCTTGCTCTACTGGCCGAGCTACCGCGGCGCCACGCTCGAGCAGCTCGTCATCGCATTCCGAAACCTCAACCGCACCGCCTTCAAGGAAGGCGATCCGGGCAGGCTCGAGGTCCGTTCCGTCCTCAATCCGCCGACGGTCGAGGAGGTCCTCGCCATTGATCCCGTCGCCGCCTTCCACGAAGTGCACGGTGCGGACACGGCCATTCCCGGCCCCACGCAGAATCTGATTGACGCCCAACGGCTCTCCGGCGAGGCCGCCGCGAAGGTGGCCGATGCTCAGGACCGCGAGCGCACCGCAGGCAAGGCCCCCGAGGTCGTCGCCGAGGCGGGCCAGCAGGCCCTTGAGGAGGAGAAGGCCGAGGCCGTCAGGGAAGAGGCCGAAGCCGCTGAGGCGCGTGCCGAAGCAAAGGCCGCCGAAGAGGCCGCGGAGAAGGCTGCAGCCGCAGAAGCTGCGGCCGCTGAAAAGCCCGCCGAGTCCGCCAAGCCGGCAGAGCCCGCCGCCGATGCGCCCAAGGTCGAGCCCGTCAAGACCGAGGCGCCCGCCCGGCCGGCTGATGCCGCAGGCTCCGGCGGCACGAACAACTTGCTCTTCTGGGGCGTCGGCGCCCTCGTTCTGGCGCTTCTCGCCTTCCTCGGCCTTCGCTCGCGCAAGCGTGAGGAAGATCCCGTCGAGGAGAAGAAGCCCGTTGCCGTCCAGATTCAGAAGGATGTCCCGCCAACCTCCGAAGCCCAGCTCAAGGCCGTCAGCACGACCGTTGACGAAGCCGTGAAGAACGGCACGACCGCCGGCGCCATGGGCGCGGGCGCGATGGCCTACGCCATGGCGCAGAAGAACGAGACCCGGAATTCCGAAAAGGCTCTGAAGTCCGAAGGAACCGGGGCCCCGGCTGACCAGCCGTGGCTCGAGCCCGATGACGACGAGCTGCCGCCGCTTGACGAAGAGGAGAAGGGCCCCGTGCTCGGCGCCTCCAGGCAGGCTGCCGCCGTTCTCGAGGGCGTCTCGCTCGAGCTTGACGATGCGGTCGCCCCCGCTCAGACTTCCGCCCCCGCCGCCGCTCCTGCAGCTGCCACGCCTGCTCCCGCGGAGCAGAAGCCCGCAGAACAGCCCGAGCCCGCGGAACCCGAAACCGACAAGGAACGTGCGCTTGCCAAGGCGCTTGACGCCAAGCTCAAGCTCGCCACGAGCTTCGTGAGCCTCGGCGCCGTGGACGAGGCCCTCGAGCTTCTCCAGGAAGTGAAGCGCCGCGGCGGCGACGAGCTTCGCCATCGCGCCGAAGTCCTTGAAGAACGCATCAAGACTCAGACGGATCCGAAGTGAAGATAGCGCTTGGCATTGAATATCGCGGCACGGGCTTCAACGGCTGGCAGATCCAGCCCGACTGCCCGTCCGTGCAGCAGGCGCTTGAGGATGCGCTTGAGACCTTCCTGCAGGTGAAGACGCCGACGATGTGCGCGGGTCGCACGGATACGGGCGTGCACGCCATGCAGCAGGTGGTGAGCATTGAGACGCAGGCCGACCGCCCCGAGCGCAGCTGGGTGCGCGGCCTCAACACGTACCTGCCGCCCGGCGTCGCCGTGCGCTGGGCAAGGCTCGTCGACGACGACTTCCACGCGCGCTTCTCCGCACGCTCGCGCACCTACGAGTACTGGATTTACAACGATCCCGTGCGCTCTCCCATTCTCGACGATCTGACGGGCTGGGTCTTCCGCCCGCTCGACGTCGAGCGCATGCGCGAGGGTGCCGCCTGCCTCGTGGGCGAGCACGACTTCACGAGCTTCCGCGCCTCCGAGTGCCAGGCCTCGGGTCCCGTGCGTACGATCCGCCGCCTCGAGCTTGAGCGCCGCGGCCGCCTCATCGGCGTGCGCATCGAGGCCAATGCCTTCCTGCAGCACATGGTGCGCAACATCGTGGGCACGCTCATCTACGTGGGCACGGGCCGCGAGAAGCCCGAGTGGGTCGAGGAGGTCCTCAAGGCGCGCAGCCGCGCCGCGGCCGCGCCCACCTTCAGCCCGAACGGCCTATACCTGATGGGCGTGGGCTACGAGGATCCGTCCATCCCCGCCGCGGGGCCGAGTCCCTTCGGCTGGGAGGATCCCGAGCATCCTTCCGCTAATCCGTGAAGCCGATGCGGGGCGCGCCTTTGGGATTCCTCCCGGGCGATATAATTGGCGCAGTTTTGAAACGGTCCGTCCCCGCCGTCGCACGGCAGGGAGCGGACGAACCTGAAATGAAGAGCTTATGAGCTGGATTACGCACATTCTCCCCAAGATCAAGCGCGAGGACGACAACGAGCGCAAGCCGAGTCCGATTCCCGAAGGCGTCTGGACCAAGTGTCCGGGCTGCGAGCAGCCGCTTTACACGGAAGAGCTCCGCGCCAGCCTTCAGGTCTGCCCGAAGTGCGGCTACCATCACCGCATCGGCGCCCGCCAGCGCCTTCTCGCCTTCCTTGATCCCGAGAGCGCCGTCGAAATCGCCGCCAACGTGCGCAGCGTGGACCCGCTCGGCTTCGTCGACAGCAAGCCGTATCCGAAGCGCATCGCCGCGGCCGAGGCGGCCTCGGGCGAAACCGACGCGCTCATCGCGATGTCGGGTACGTTGCGCAGCCAGCCGATCGTCGCGACGGCCTTTGAGTTCCGCTTCCAGGCGGGCTCCATGGGCAGCGTCGTCGGCGAGCGCTTCTCCCGCGCCGTCGACGAGGCGATCCGCCTGCACGCGCCCTTCGTGTGCTTCGCGGCTTCGGGCGGCGCCCGCATGCAGGAGGGCCTTCTCTCCCTCATGCAGATGGCCAAGACGACGGCCGCCATCACGCGTCTGCACAAGGCCGGGCTCCCCTTCATTTCGGTGCTCACCGACCCGACGATGGGCGGCGTCTCCGCCTCGTTCGCTTTCATGGGCGACGTCGTGATCGCCGAACCCAAGGCCCTCGTGGGCTTTGCGGGCCCGCGCGTCATCGAGCAGACCGTGCGTGAAAAGCTCCCCGAGGGCTTCCAGCGCGCCGAGTTCCTGCTTGCCAAGGGCCAGATCGACATGATCGTCGACCGCCGCGAGATGCGCTCGCGCATCTCCTGCCTCACGCAACACCTGATGCGCAGGCCGCCCGTGGCGGGCGCCTGACGCACGGCTCTCCCGACCCGCACGCATTTTCGAGCCGCCCGAGACGAGCGCAGGACGCATCGTTCGGACGGCTTTTCCATTTTCCAGACTGGAGATTTCCTTTCATGTTTGATGCCAAGACCCTTGACGCGTGGCTCACGCACATCGAAGTGCTGCACTCGAAGCCCATCGACCTCGGACTCGATCGCATGAAGACCATGGTCGAGCGCATGGGGCTCGACTTCTCGTCCCGAACCGTCATTACCGTGGGCGGCACGAACGGCAAGGGCTCGACCTGCGCGATGCTCGAGAGCATCTACCGCGCGGCCGGCTACACGACCGGCATGCACACCTCGCCGCACCTCATCCGCCTCAACGAGCGCTGCGTAGTCAACGGGCGCGAAGTAGACGACGAACGCCTCATGGACGCCTTCCGCGCGGTCGAGAAGGCCCGCGGCGACATGACGCTCTCCTACTTCGAATACACGGCGCTCGCCATCCTCAGGATCTTCCGCGAGGACGAGCTCGACGTCGTGATCCTCGAGATCGGGCTCGGCGGCCGTCTTGACGCCATCAACACGATCGACTCCAACGCCGCCGTCATCTCGACGATCGGCATCGACCACGTCGCCTTCCTCGGCAACACGCGCGAGGCGATCGGCCTCGAGAAGGCTCACATCTACCGTCCGGGCTGCCCCGCCGTCTGCGCCGACGCCGACGTGCCCGCCACGGTGAGGAATCATGTCGAGCAGATCGGCGCGAAGCGACTCTTCGCGGGCGAGGACTGGACGGTGACGGTGAAGGAGAACGGCACGTTTACGTTCGCTCAGGGCGCGACGCTCTTCGAGGACCTGCCCGAGCCCGCGCTCGCCGGCGTCAACCAGTACCGCAATGCGGGCGGCGTCCTCTCCGTCATCGCCTCCCTGATGGACCGCGTGCCCGTCACGCTCGACGACATCCGCACGGGTCTGCGCCAGGTCCGCCTGACGGCCCGCTTCGAACTCATCACCACCGATCCCGTGCCCACCGTCATCGACGTCGGTCACAATCCGCAGGCGGCCGAGGTGCTTCTCACCAACGTCGTCCGAAGTCGCAGGCCCGGCGAACATACGATCGCCGTCTGCGGCATGCTCGCCGACAAGGACATGGCGGGCGTGACGCACATTCTTGCCGACGCCTTCGACGAGTGGCACGTCGCCTCCCTCACGGGGCCGCGCGCCGCCACCGCAGCACAGCTGCACGAAGCTATGCTTACGGCGGGCGTCGAGCCCGGCCGCATCCACGAGCACGCCGACGTTGCGCAGGCGCTCGCCGCCGCGCGCGAGAGCGCCGTAAAAATTGCAGGCGGCGCAGAATCGGGCGCGGAACAGGCTGTTAGAATCGTCGTATTCGGCTCCTTCGTCACCGTGACCGCCGCGCTCGAAGTCTTCGCAGGGGAAGGCATCGCTCGCTGATGCAGCGAAGGACCGGAAGACCCAACACCACCTGAGGGGCCACACGCCATGCAGTTTCCCAATCCGTTCAAAAAAGAGAAGCCGGCCGAACAGGCCGCCGAAGCGCCCCGCATCGAGCCTCAGCTCGGAGGCGAAGGCGGAGAGCCCTCCCCCTGGGATGTCCGCGAGGATCCGCCGGCCTTCAACGTCGTGGGCGAGGAAAAGCCGCTCGTCGAGCCCGAACGCGCTGCCGAGCCCGTTCCGGAGTCCGTTCAGACTCCCGTTTACTCTCCCGCGGCGCCCGCAGCATCTGCGGACCCTGTTGCACCCGCTCCCGAGTCTGCGCCGCGCGGCTCCCTGTTCGTCGAGCCGAAGGCTCCGCAGCCTGCGGCCAAGATCGAGCCGCGCCTCGCGCCCCGCGCGGCGGATGCCGCGCCCGAGACCCGTCTCGTGATCGGCGAAATCGGCAGTGCGCCTTCGCCCGAGGCGCCGCGGCGTCCCGCGCCCGAACCCGAGGCCGCCGCGCCCGCAGGGGACGAGGAGCCGACGGGGAAGAAGCGTCTCAGGATGCCTGCGTTCGGATTCATGAAGAGGAAGGCCGCGCCGCTTTCCGACGAGGTCGAGGACGACGTGCCCGACGAGGAGATCCTTGTCCAGCGCCAGCGCACCCGCTACAGGCTCGTGGGTGCCGCCGCCCTGATGCTCGGCGTCATCGTCGTCTCGCCGCTTTTGCTCGACAGGGAGCAGGACGTCAAGCCGCCCGTCTCGACCGAGATTCCGGCCGTGCCCGAAACGGCGAGGACGACGCTCAACGCCCTGCCCGGCAGTTCGGGCGACGTCGACGTGACGGCTAACGGCGCCGCCGCGGAGCAGTCCACCTCCAGAGCCAACCTTGCCAACGAGGCTCGCCAGCCCGTGAAGACGGAGCCCGCGCCCAAGGCCGAGGCCGCCAAACCCGCGCCTGCGCCCGCCGCCAGGCCCGAGCCCAAGAAGGCCGAGGAAAAGCCTGCGAAGAAGAGCTCCGCCACGGACGGCAAGGGCTTCTACGTTCAGGTGCTCGCGACGAGCAGCGAGCGCAATGCCGAAAAGCTCGTCAGGGAGCTTTCCGCCAAGGGCTATCCGGCCTACAAGGTTTCGGTGAGCCAGAAGGCGGGCACGCTCTGGCGCGTGCGCGTGGGCAACTACGCGACCCGCGACGAGGCCCGTGGCGTTCAGGGTACGCTTGTGCTCGACGGCCACACGGGCCAGCTCATCGTCGGCAACAATCCCTAGGCGCCCGCCGGCTCGTAAACGCCTGAGGGGCGGGATATCCCGAACGCCCGCCCCCATTCCTGCTATAGTAACGGCTTCATCAATTCTGCAGCCTTTTTCAAGATGACTGAAATCGACTGGATCATCTGTGCCCTGCTCGTTCTTTCGACGGTGGTGGGCATTATGCGCGGCGTCATCCGCGAAGTGCTCTCGATCGTCGGCTGGGTGGCCGGCTTCATGCTGAGCATGAGCTTCGCGGGTGAAATCGCCGACCGCATTCCGCTCGATAGCATCGGCTACATTCCGCGCGTGATCATTGCGGCCGTTCTGATTCTTGTGGCCTGCCTCTTCGTCGTCGGGCTCTTCGGCTTCATTCTGCGCAAGATGCTCGAGGTGGCTGCACTCACCTTCGAGGACCGCATCCTCGGCGCGGCATTCGGCTTCGTGCGCGGCATCATCGTTGTGGCCGCCTGCGTGTTCTTCTTCGGGCTGTCGCAGTCGCTCAGCTCAAGCCGCATGTGGCAGCAGTCCGTCATGATCGGACCTGCCGAGACCGTGATCGAGTGGTCGATGCCCTACATGCCCGAGTGGATTCGGGCGCTCAGAGGCACGAAGGTGACGGGATTGTGACGAATTTCATCAAGGGGACCTTGCACATGCATGGTCCCCTTGGTCGTTTTTAGACGACTTTTTTCTCTCAACTCTCCTCAATCACAGCCTGCCGCCGATCCCTCGTTGGTGCGGCACGGGCTAAAGGAAAAACAAGCATCATGTGCGGGATTATCGGCCTGATGTCCGACACGCCGGTCAACCAGCGTGTCTATGACGCGCTTCACCTCTTGCAACACCGCGGCCAGGACGCCGCCGGCATTGCGACACTCGACGGCCTTCAGTTTCACTTCTTCAAGGGGCTCGGCCTCGTGCGTGACGTCTTCCGTACGCGCAACATGCGCGACCTGACGGGCAGCATCGGCATTGGCCACGTCCGCTACCCGACTCAGGGCAACGCGACGTCGCCTGACGAATGCCAGCCCTTCTACGTGAACGCGCCGTTCGGCATTGCGTTCGCGCACAACGGCAACCTGACGAACGCGGACGACCTGCGCCGCGAACTCTACGACACGGACCGCCGCCACCTCAACACGACGAGCGACTCCGAGGTTCTTCTCAACGTGCTCGCCTCCGAGCTCTCCCGCGCCACGAGCGAGGGCCGGCGGCTGACGAAGACGGCCGTCTTCGACGCGGTTCGCGCGCTGCACCGCCGTGTTCGCGGCTCCTACGCCTGCGTCGCCGTGATAGCGGGCAAGGGCATGCTCGCCTTCCGCGATCCCTGCGGCATTCGTCCGATCTGCTGGGGCTCCAACAAGCTTGAGAACGGCTTCACGGAGTACATGGTGAGCTCCGAGTCCGTGACGATGATCGGCCTGGGCTTCAAGACCGAGCGTGACCTTAAGCCGGGCGAGGCCATGTGGATCGACCTCGAGGGCAACGTCTCGTTCTCGCAGTGCGCCGACGAGCCCTCGCTTCATCCGTGCGCCTTCGAGTTCGTCTACTTCGCCCGTCCCGACTCCACGATCGACGGCATCAACGTCTACGCCGCCCGCCTGCGTCTGGGCGAGATCCTCGCCGACCACGTGAGGGAGGCCGTCGACCTCAAGGACATCGACGTCGTGATGCCGATTCCCGACAGCGCCCGCCCGTGCGCCCAGCAGCTCGCCCAGGTGCTCGGACTGCCGTATCGCGAAGGCTTCATCAAGAACCGCTACATGGGCCGTACCTTCATCATGCCCGGCCAGACGGTCCGCAAGAAGAGCGTGCGCCAGAAGCTCAACGCCATGCCCGTCGAGTTCGAGGGCAAGAGCGTCCTGCTCGTCGACGACTCCATCGTGCGCGGCACGACCATGACCGAAATCGTGCGCATGGCCCGCGAGGCCGGCGCCGTCAAGGTCTTCGTGGCCTCGTCCGCCCCTCGCGTCATGTTCCCGAACGTCTACGGCATCGACATGCCGACGCGCTCCGAACTGCTCTGCGGCGACGGCAAGAGCGCCGAGGAGGTCGCGAAGATCCTCGGCGCCGACGCCGTGATCTACCCGCCCGTCGAGGACCTCAACAAGGTGCTCTGCGACATGAACCCGTCGGTCGAGTCCTTCGACTGCTCGTGCTTCGACGGCCGCTACGTCACGGGCGACATCACGCCCGAATACCTTGACGCACTCGACGCGAAGGCCGCGGCCGCCAAGACCGCGGTGAAGGCGGGCGCCGACGACTGAAGCAGCCCGAGCCTGCGCTAAAATCGGCACGCATCCGGCACGCACGGAGCGTGCCGATTCTTTATGAAAAATACATTCCGGAGGTCCGATGTCAATAACCCCCGCCTAAAGGCGGAGGCTAGAAAGAGCCTTTATTGACTAGTCTCAGCAAACCTCCTCTGGGAGGCGAGCTACGTTGGTTTGGAATGTACAGGCACCGTGGGATGTTTATCCTAGTCCCACGCTCTGCGGTCTGTGTTTAAAAGTTCTGAGAGGTAGG
>ENA-UERX01000020-UERX01000020.1-human-gut-metagenome-genome-assembly--contig:-NODE-20-length-99141-cov-14.279032_pt1 | contig 99141 bp, 110 predicted proteins | sample MGYA00242992_ERZ507993 | MGnify/ENA primary metagenome ERZ507993 (study PRJEB26167, sample SAMN06115487) | human gut metagenome | host: Homo sapiens | place: China:Chongqing | collected 2015-04-10... | reverse complement strand
TTTTGAAAATCTCCTTGCATTTTTGGGCAAATCTGGTATACTGTGAACATAAAATTTTGGCACACCCAAATATCTGTGCGGCTCGCAGAAGAGCAACTGTACAGAAAAAGGCACAGCAGGCGAAAGCCTGTGTCGCAAAGCCACGGACCTAAACGGCGCTCGCGCCGCACGGCAGCCGGTTGCCAAATGCAGATTACCTCCCCCCTTCTTCGCGTCGTACAGGCAGAAGAAGGAGGATTTTTTTATGTCTGAGAAGAAAGTTGGCAAGCGCCTTCTCACCTGGGTCCTGGTCCTCGTGATGACGCTGTCGCTATTGCCGCTGAACGTGCTGGCGGATGAGGCCGGCGAAACAGAAAGCCAGATGGAGCAAACCGTCAACAATGGCGACTTCTCCATGACCAAGCGCGCAACCCCCAATGAAGATGGCTCCTACAACATCACCTTGAGCGTGACCCCGCTGAAACCCCCGGCAACAAAGCCGCTGGAGCTGGTCATCCTGCTTGACCTTTCCGGCTCTATGGTATATTGCCCCATGGAAGCTGGGAAGGGCGGTAAAGTCGACGATCCCAGTTATTCTGACCATGAGCATTACAATAGCCTCATCTATGGGATCGGCTGCACAGCTGTAGAGAACGGTATGGCAACCTCTCGCATCGACACTGCCAGAAACGCCATCAACAACATGGTCTCCGAACTGCAGAAAAAGGGCGTTGCCTTCAACCTCTCTGTGGTCAAGTTTGCCGATGTCTATGACGCTGCTGCCGTTATACAGCAGCAGCCCATTGCTAACCAAGACGACGTTAATTTTGTTGCCAGCACCCTGAGCAGCCTGACTCCGAATGGCGGCACCTATATGGTTCCCGGCCTGAATGTTGCCGCAAGTCAGTTCACCTCTGATTCCACAACCGAAAAAGTCTTCCTCATGCTGGCAGACGGTGACTTTGATGATTCCACTTGGTTTGGTATTATTCCTATTCCCAATAAAGATGGAATCCTCAACGCCGCAAAAAAGATCAAGGACAATGGTGCGACCGCCTATACCATCGGTTTTGCTGCGGATGTCGACATCTTAAAGGATATCGCCTCTGATCCGAGTAAGTATTCCACGGCTGGCGATGCAACCACTCTGAATAGCATCTTCGCGCAGATCACCGAAGAGATCAAGGGCGTTTATGTCACCGATACCAGGGGCGCAAATGTTTCTCTTCGCCCCGGCACGGCTTTTGCGGCTGCCGTAAGCGGCACCGCCACGTAAACCAACGGCGGCATTACCTGGAATCTCGCCAAGCCGCAGCAGGACGAGACACAGACGCTGACCTACACTGTGACCCCCAACCTTCGCGTCGGCAGAAATCAATATAACCTCAACGGCGAAACTATGCTGCACTGCGGCGAAACTACGTTGTCGGTTCCCGCCCCCTATGTAACCCTTTCCGCTTATCAGGTCACTACCAAGCGATATGTAAACGGTGAGCTGAAAGATACTGTTACCGGCCCTGTTCAGCTGCTGCCCGAGGGCGGCTACGACCTCAGCTGGTCGTCCGATCCTTATAATAACGCGCCGCTTGTTGAAGCTAAGCTGAATAGCGAAGTGCAGGAAGGTAATTCCGCTCTCCTAACGGAAGCAAAGGCATATACGCTGGATCTGTATTATGCCAACGAGTACACGGTCGAGTACAAATGGGCCGACGCTCCCGCAGGCGTGACGCTTCCCACTGACACCGAGACCTACCTCGGCGTGGCCGCTGCCAAGGCCGCCGTTGACAAAAAATACACCAATGGCTATCAGTTCTCCGGCAGCGACGGCTACTTCTACACCTTCTCCGGTTGGAATGAGGGCACGGTTGACGGTCAGGTCGTCACCTTCACTGGTTCTTGGACCATGGGTGACAAGGACCCCTCCAAGTGGTACACCCTCGCTTACTCTTGGACCGGTGCTGATAAGCTGAGCGAAACTCTCCCCTCCAATCCGAACTCTTTCTTCACCCCTGATGAGGCCAAGGCTGCGGTCGATACGACCTTCACCTCTGGCAAAAAGGTCACCGGCAGCGACGGCTACTTCTACACCTTCTCCGGTTGGGGTGAGGGCACGGTTAACGGTCAGGTCGTCACCTTCACTGCTTCCTGGACCAAGGGTGAAAAGGACCCCTCCAAGTGGGCTACCGTCACCTTCAATTCCAACGGCGGCAGCACAGTTGCTTCTCAGACCGTTAAGTACAACGACAAGGCTAAGGAGCCCACTGCTCCCACCAAGAGCGGCTACACCTTCGCTGGCTGGTACACCGAGGAGCAGCTCACCACCAAGTACGTCTTTGACACTCCCGTGACCGGGAACATCACCCTCTACGCCAAGTGGAACACCAACTATGTTCCCTACTATCCGCCCGTTCCGCCCACGGTGAAGATCGAGGATGACGATGCGCTCGGCCTGAACACGACCGACCACTTCGCCTATATCGTCGGTTACGGCAACGGTGAGGTCCGCCCGCAGAACAACATCACCCGCGCCGAGGTCGCGACCATCTTCTTCCGCCTGCTGACCGACGACGTCCGCGACGAGAACCTGACCAAGACCAACCGCTACTCCGACGTGGCCGCCACCTCCTGGTACAACACCGCGGTCTCGACCCTCAGCTCCATGGGCATCATCACGGGCTACCCCGACGGCACGTTCCGCCCGAACGCCGCCATCACCCGCGCTGAGTTCGCCGCCATCGCCGCCCGCTTCGACAACGACGGCGACAAGACCGCTGCGAAGTTCAGCGACATCGCGACCCACTGGGCCAAGGACGAGATCAGCATCGCCTACAACAACGGCTGGATCACGGGCTATCCCGACGGCACGTTTGGTCCCCAGCGCGACATCACCCGTGCCGAGACCATGACGCTCGTCAACCGCGTGCTGAACCGCCAGCCCGAGACCGAGGAGGACCTCCTCCCGAACATGACGGTCTGGACGGACAACGCAAACCCGAAGGCCTGGTATTACCTCGCCGTTCAGGAAGCGACGAACAGCCACTACTACGAGTTCAAGACGAACTCCCAGTATGAGAAGTGGACCGAGCTGCGCGAGACCCGCGACTGGACGCAGCTGGAAAAGTAAGTCAAAAATCCTCCACCCCCTATTGTAAAAGGAAGAACCGCTCTTGCGAGCGGTTCTTCCTTTTTTGCACTCCCCTCGCGATCTCAAAATTCATTGACAAAGCGAGCGTTCCTGTGTATCATATCAACATACTTATAAGATAGGATTTATCTCAATGACCACTATTTACGCGGACAACGCCGCGACGACCCAGATGAGCCGTGCCGCAATCGACGCCATGCTCCCCTATCTGGAGACGATCTATGGCAACCCCTCAAGCCTGCATTCCGTCGGCCAGCAGGCGGCCGGGGCGCTGCTCAGCGCGCGCGACCGCATCGCAAAATGCCTGAACGCTTCCCCGCGCGAAATTTACTTCACCTCCGGCGGCAGCGAGGCCGACAATCAGGCCATCCTCTCCGCCGCGCGCCTCGGCGAACGCAAAGGCAAAAAGCACATCATTTCGACCGCATTCGAGCACCACGCCGTGCTGCACACGCTGAAAAAGCTCGAAAAAGAGGGCTTCACCGTCGAGCTGCTCCCCGTCGGCCCCATCGGCACCGTGACGGCGCAGCAGGTCAAGCGCGCCATCCGCGAGGATACGTGCCTGGTTTCCGTCATGTACGCCAACAACGAGATCGGCTCCATCCTGCCAATCAGCGCGATCAGTGCAGTCTGCCGCGAGGCGGGCGTGCTGTTCCACACCGACGCCGTGCAGGCCGCGGGGCATCTGCCCATTGACGTCAAGGCGCAGAACATCGACCTGCTGTCGCTCTCCGCGCACAAGTTTCACGGGCCGAAGGGCACCGGCGCGCTGTACGCCCGTCAGGGCGTCTTCCTGACGAACCTCATCGAGGGCGGCGCGCAGGAGCGCGGCAAGCGCGCGGGTACGGAGAACATCCCCGCCATCATGGGCATGGCTGCGGCGCTCGAAGACGCCTGCGCACACCTCGACGAGAACGCGAAAAGGGTCAGCGCCCTGCGCGACCGCCTGATCGACGGCCTGTCCAAGATCCCGCACAGCGCGCTCAACGGCGATCCCGTGAATCGTCTCCCCGGCAACGTGAGCTTCTGCTTCGAGGGCGTCGAGGGCGAGAGCCTGCTGCTTCTGCTCGACGCAAAGGGCATCTGCGCGTCGTCCGGCAGCGCGTGCACATCCGGCTCGCTCGACCCAAGCCATGTGCTGCTGGCCATCGGCCGCCCGCATGACGTGACGCACGGCTCGCTGCGCCTGAGCCTGTGCGAGTGGAACACCGACGAGGAAGTCGACCGCATCCTCGATGCCGTGCCCGAGGTCGTGGAATACTTACGCGGCATGTCCCCGCTGTGGAAGGACCTCGTCAGCGGCAAAAAGCCGTTCACTTTATAAGCACGCGGCAAAATAAGGCAAAGCGATAAACGCGGCATCACTTCTCACAGGGACATTCCCTGCGCCAATGCTCATGTACGGTAGAGAAGCACAAAGCAAAACAAGGATAGCCAGCCCTGCCACTATTCCGAAGTCAGGGGAACGCAATAGAAAAATTCATAGCTGTATGCTATACTTAATTAGCATTTGAACATATCAAGCTGACACAGCAATCTCTTTACTTGCCGTTAATGCGCGTCTACCAATAGTCCGCACAAAGCAAGAGTAGCGTAAAGGTATAAAAATTTCAAACTTCTTTGTAACGAAATTCCGATTTCTCCGTCTAACCTATGAAGCTGAAGGAGGTGATGACAAGTATGGACTATGAAAAGCTCTATAAAGCCTACTATTTACAGGTATACTCGTATACTATTTCTCTTGCCAAAAATCGTGAGATAGCAGAGGAAATCACGCAGAACACATTCTATAAGGCTGTTTCTACAACATCACAATTCAAAGGTAAGTCAGATGAATTGACATGGCTCTGCTCCATAGCAAAAAACCTTTACCATGATGAAATGCGAAGCCGTCAGCGAGTAGCTGATGTGAGTGAAATCAATGACTTGCCATCAAATGAAAATGTTGAGAACTCAGTTGCAGATTCTGACATGGCGTTCCGCATACACCTCGTTCTTCACCGTTTGGAAGAACCATACAAAGAAGTCTTTCAGCTTCGCGTATTCGGGGAACTATCTTTTTCACAAATCGCTGCAATTTTTGGAAAAACAGAATCATGGGCGAGAGTTACTTATCATCGTGCAAAGCTAAAAATTCAAGAAAGGATGGATGAAAAGCATGAGTAAACAATGCGATATTGTTCGAGATATTCTTCCGCTGTATGTTGACGGTGCTTGCAGCGAAGCAAGCGCAGAGATGGTAAAAGAGCATTTGAACGCCTGTGCTGACTGTAACGCAATTTATCAGAAATTGCTTTCTCACACGAGCGAAGATGTTCTTCACGAAGAAAGCGAAAGCGTTATTATGCGCCATGAGGCAAAAGAAAAGCAGAGAGGCAGAAAAAAGATAACGATTGCTGTTCTCGTTTCCATCGCTCTTTGTATCATTGCAATTTTTACAGCTCTCTTTCTGTTACCTATAAACATTGCTTATGAGCCTGTCAAAATCGACTTCCCATTTGAGGTTGAAGATGTCGAAAACGTTGAAATGTACCACTATGACGGAGTGCCTGCATCAGCAGAAAAGAAAGTAGTTGTTGCTGAAAATGATATAAAGACCCTGTATGATAAGTTCAAGGGCTTATCCCTAAAAGACAAAACGACTGAGGAAACTGCCGGAGCAGATGTGACCAGCTTTAGATTTAACCTCTCAGATGGAACAAGCTACGATTTGATTTACGCCTGCTATGGGGTTAAAAACGGCGAATTGAAGTCAGCAGCAGGCGGTTTTAAGTATTTCACAAGTGCGGATATCGGCTCTTATTGGAACAATTTGAATACGGAACTTGAGGCAATTCCTATCAATGAGAGTGAATTGCCGTGAGCAGATAGCAAACCCAGCCGAGCCTGTCAACGGTCAAGATGAACGGCGCAAATGCGCCGCCGTTGACAGCCCCGCCCGTCTTTGCTGTTCGGTAATCAAGAGGGCGACAGCACAAGATGCTGCCGCCCTCTGCCATTATTCAGAAAGGGGGATTTTCCATGACCGAACACGAAAAGTATCAAGAACATATCCGGCATACACACGATGCCTTTTGCAAGACTGTTATTCGCCACGCTGCCATAGACGCAGCCCGGAGCATACGGAGCCGCCGCAAGCGGGAAATCTCGCTTGAATATCTGATAGAAGAAAAACACTATCCATTCAGTACCACAGATAAATACTTTGCGGAGCAATCCGGCATGACCAGCTATCCGCTTTTCGTCTGTGGTCAGATGGTGCTTTTGGAAAGTCCAGAGCTTGCCGCAGCCCTGTCCGCACTATCACAGATGGAACAGGAAATCATTTTCTTGTACTACTTCCAACGATTGACGCATAGGGAGATTGGACGGAGATATGGACGGGCTGGCAACACAACCGGGCGGCGTATTCAGATGATTTTACGGCGGCTACGGGCAGAGTTGGAGGGTTTGTCCTATGAGCCAGCTACTTCCCTATGAGACAATCGTTAAGGCAAGCGAGGGCGACCCGGAAGCTGTTGCCGCCGTCCTATCCCATTATGCGGGATATGTCCGCTCTTGTGCGAAAATGGACGGACAGATTAACACGGATATGCAGGAGCATATCGTCAGGCAACTGATAGAAAGCCTGTTGAAGTTCCGCTTTGACCGCTAAACAGAAAAGTTGTATAATTAGAGCCTGACAAATTAAACTTCAATGAGGGTAGAGCAAATGGAACAGATTATCAATTATAGAGACATACCCACAGATAAAAGGATTGACATATTAAATGCTCTTGAGCGAATAGGTTTTTTTCCGGCATACGGCGGCGTGAGAACAATGCAGCAAATTATGGAAAAGTCAGTTCCAGGTTCAGGCCCACAATTCTATTTCGTTTTCCGTGAAAATGAGTTGATAGGGTACAATTTTCTCATTGGGGACACTAAGAAATATAAAGCGTTCCCATGGCTTGCTATTAGCAATATGGATGAGCAGAAGTTGACTGTTTGTGAAGAACTGATGAAAATACAAATTGCCTTTTTTGAAGAACTCGGAATGCAAAAGATAGCAGATCATTGCGTTAGGATTATGGAAGATTACAGAAAAGGAATTGGAAAGCGGAAAGAAAGCGATTGCAGATAAATTCCATTTGAAAAACGGCTGACAATTTAATACCGCCGCCCATCACAGCGGCAGATAAGCAGTAAATCTTGAAAAGGTTTACTGCTTTTTTTGCGCCCATTTTCAAAAATCTTTGGCAAACCACACCGCCGGATTGTTGTAGGGAGCAGACAGGGAAAACAAAAAAATTTCCGCTGCGTTTGCCAAAACGACCCCTTTTCACCGTTGTAGTGGTGAACAGCGGGCAGAACACGCCGCCGCAATCGCTATATTGGTGGAGCAAGCATAGACGTTACCACCGTCATTACCGACATTGAAGCAAAACTCGACGCTATGAGCGTGGGCGGTCTTTTGGGGTTATGGTTTCAATCCCTCTTTGTAGGGCTTACCATGAAAGCCCTGTCAATCTGCATTATGCTTGTGGTGTATGGGCGCATGATTGAAATATATCTTGTAACGAGCGTTGCCCCTATCCCTATGGCAACAATGGTAAATCACGAATGGGGCAGCATGGGACAGAATTGACGACCTTAAAGAACGCGCCGCCGCATGGGAAGAACAGGCGGGAAGAACGCTTTTGCTGGATAAAACACTTGAATATGTGAGAACGCCGCACGTCCAGCACACCGCTAACGAGTGGCAGACCACCGAGCATAACCGCCATATTCGCAGCAACCGGGTATATCAGATGAATTACCACATTTACGAAAACACCCGTTACGACAGGGAGAAGCAGCAAAGCGTCCCTTACTCCTATTCTCTCACATGGGGCGTTTATACCAACAGCCCGAACAGGAACGGGCAAGCGAAGATTGCCGGACAAGATAGAAAGGTTTTCACCGACAAGGCAGCTATGGAAAAGTATCTGAATGGGCGTATCAAAGCGTATGACCGCTTGTTTACGGAAATCTCCCCGCCTATCCCGCAGGAGTACGCCGACTATTTCAAAGTAAACGGTATGCTCATGCCGGACTACACCATAGAGGGCGAAGAACCCCCGCAGCAGCAACAGGCGGCAGCTATCCCCGAAAATACCGGGCAGGAAAAGGAGCGTGAACACATGAGCGAACAGTTTTCTATTATGATAGGCAACCGCAGCCGCTTTGACGCGGGCGACCCCGGCGGCTATTGGTTGGATATGCCCGCCACAAAGGAGCAGTTGCACGAAGCTATGCGGAACGTCGGCATTACCGCCGACAACCCGCAGGATTTTTCCATTCGCGGCTATTCCGACGACCCGGAGAAACATATTGCCTTGCCTTATGAAATGGTATGCGCCGCCGACGTGGACGAACTCAATTTTCTTGCGGCGCGGCTCGAACAGCTTGACCCCGCCGAGGTTGGCAAGCTGAACGCAGCTTTGCAGCAGAAAAACGGGCTTGCAAATATTGGACAGGTAATTGACTTCACCTACAACGTGGATTTTTACGTCCATATCCCCGAAGTACATAACTACCACGATTTGGGCGACTATTACTTAAATCAATCCGGCATGGTACAAATGCCCGAAGAATGGAAAGGCGGCATTGACCTTTCTACTTTTGGCAGGAACGCTGCCGCGCAGGAAAAAGGCGCGTTTACCGAGTACGGCTATATCGTGGAAAGCGGCGACGAGTGGGAACGGCAGTTTGAGGGGCGCGAAGTGCCGGAAGAATACCGCATTATGAGTTACCCGCAGCCGGAGCGCGGCGAACAGGACAAAGCCTATATGGACGCAGCCGAAACGCAGCAAGCAGACGCACAGGCCGCAGAGCCGCAGCAGCCCCGCCCCGTCGTCCCCATTATCCTTACTTCCGAAAAGCCCGCCGAAAAGGTAAAGGAGATCACCGCGCGTTTGGAACAGGGCGTACAGGCGATTTTTGACAGCGACCGCTACAAAGAGTTTCTAACCGCTATGTCAAAGTTCCATGATTATAGTTTGAATAACACTATCCTAATTGCTATGCAGGGCGGCAATTTGGTAATGGGCTTCCGTCAATGGGAAAAGGAGTTTGACCGCCATGTAAAGAAAGGCGAGAAAGGCATTAAAATCTTTGCCCCCGCGCCCTACAAGGTGAAAAAGCTGGTTGATAAAATCGACCCCGAAACGAGAAAGCCCATGCTTGACCGCGAGGGAAAAGTGGTAAAGGAAGAAAAGGAAATCACCGTCCCCGCCTTTAAGGTTATAACCGTCTTTGATATTTCGCAGACCGAGGGCAAGGAGTTTCCCGACCTTTCCGTTAAACCGCTGCTTGCCGATGTGGAGCAGTACGAGGATTTTTTCGCCGCCCTTGAAAAAGCGTCCCCCGTCCCGATTGCATTTGAGCAGATCACAAACGGCGCAAATGGGTATTTCAGTTTGACCGACAAGCGTATTGCAATCAAAGAGGGCGTGAGTGAATTACAGGCGGTAAAGACCGCCATTCACGAAATCGCCCATGCGAAGCTGCACGACGTAGACTTAAACGCCCCGCCGGAGCAGCAAAACCGCGTTGACCGCCATACCTGCGAGGTAGAAGCGGAAAGCGTCGCTTATACGGTTTGCCAGCATTTCGGCCTTGATACTTCCGATTACTCTTTCGGCTATGTGGCTGGTTGGAGCAGCGGCAAGGAAATGACCGAGTTAAAAGCGTCCCTTGAAACAATACAGACCACCGCAAAGGAACTCATTACCGAGATTGAGGGGCATTTTACCGAGTTGCAGCAGCAGCGGCAAGCCGAGCAGGAGCAGGGCGATACCTTTGCCCACGCAGCGGCCTTCATGCTCCATACCGAAGTACTGAACCTCATGTCCGTGCTGCTCTAGCGCCTCACCCAGCTTAAATATGTAGGTTTCTGATCCACCGTTTGGATATAGAAACTTCCTTTACTACTCATTTCTTCGGCAAAATACAATATATTGGTATAAAATAATCATTAACCACTACATATAGTGTTTCTACGTTTTTAGACGCAAAAAATAGGCCATCAACTCGAAAATTGATGACCTAAATATCGGTGCAAAAAGCTCACTTATTTGATTATTGAAAAAAGCCTACCTGGTTTCCGTTCCTGCCTGCTATGCTTTAAGCAAGCCGGATGGTAACCAAGTGGGCTTCTTTAATTTCGGATATTCTATTTTTCAGTGCTGGGCTCTTCCTTTGCTTCGCCACACGCCCCTCACATTTCCCCACTGTCGGCTTTTTCTTCCGGGGTGGGATTGTTTTGCGATGGAGAGCCTTCTGCCCGACACAGGGCAAACGTGGGGCTTACTGTTCCGTCCAGCACTCTCCCATTTTCAATCGGCAGTGCTTCTTGAATTTGAAAGCTGACCAACCTCTGCTCCGGGAACAGATTTCCAATCATACGATAAGATCTGCATTTATTCCATTTGGCATTTTTATAAACCATTCGCACGAAGGCCACGCACTTGATCTCACAGCTGCTGAACTCATTCAGTTTTCCCACTCGATGAGCTCCTGCATCTGCCGCACTGCATACCTGCACGGCGATCTGATTCATTTGGGGATTGTATAAAAACCGATAGTGTGACGGCCAGCCGAGCGTTTCAAGTGTGCTGCGAAAAATGGTGATCCGTCCTTCATCCACGTTTAATGTCATACCGAGAACACCGGCGTGCCATATTTTCTGTTCCTGCAATCTACTCACCTCCTCCTAAAAATGGGCGCACTTCCCCCTTGGTTTCTTTTTATCATTCTAATCCGCACTGGCACCGGGGGCCGTCCCCGTCAGGATGCTCATCGACACATATCCATCTATTTGCTTCACTTCTGATTCTTTCAGGTGTTCTTCTACAGGCACGCCAAAAGTACCCGCAATATCATCCGGGTAAAATCCCTTTCTGGTATTCACAGGCTTTGTTTCTTCTGATTGCGGCGCACTTTCCCCTTTCTTCCGTTTCTGACCTTCGTGGAAAATTTCTGGCACAAGCAGGTCAAAAACATACAAGGTCTCCCCTTCAAAGTTGATTCGATACCCCAGTATCTTATAGCGGCAGTCACTATCCCAGCCCATCTCGTTATAAACCAATTCTGAAAAAGGCTTACAGGACATTTTTCTGCTCTTCCGCTTGTCCGGCTTCGCAATACACCAGCGCAAAGCGTCCTTATCATTTTCATCACAGCCGCGTACAACGATGCGCTTCAAATCACTGTTGAACATGACGTGTACATAAACCACATCTTCCAGCCCACTGATGCAGGCTGTGTTAAATGTGATGCTGTCTTTTCGAATCACAATTGCCGGGTCCCGGAGGTGAGCGAACAGTTCTTTTCGCACCACTTGATATCCATCATATGAAAAAGTGCTCTCCAGTTCTTCAGCTTTTGCATCTCTTTCAGTCTCCAATGCCTGCTCCTTCGGCGGCATTAACGTTTTGTTTTCCTCCATCTATGTCAATCCATCCTTCCATTATTTCTTCCGCTTCATGGAGCAGTGTATTTAGACCATCTGCGGTAAAAATGTTCATTTCCTTAATTTCTGATGCCGGCCGAAGTACATCCCAATTGCCGGCATAATGCTCCTGCTGCAAAATACCAATCTGTGCGACACTCGTGATTGGCTGGCCAAAAGTCCCCGCCCATTCCGGTGGGAAAATATAAATCGTCTTTTTAACTGTTTCGCCTTCCGATTCTTCCTCCTTAGGTGGCAGGACGATTTCCTCCACCTTGATCATCTCCGGCTCATCCAGTTCAAAGAGCATCAGCTTATCGCCTCCCTGCTCCACAAGCTGCCCACGGAAGCGGTACTTCAAATCTTCGTCCCACTCCATGATATCAAAAAGAGCCTTTGCCAGTCCTCGACACCCAAGGGTACTTGCACACCAGCGTCCTTCTTTCAATCTACCCCAGCGGATTGCATTCGGATTGCTCTTTTCGCACGGCCGAATGGCAATACATCTGTCAACCGAATTCAGAAGCAATTCTACATACTCCACATCATCAAACTTTTTCAGACAGGCAGCATTAAACCGCAGCCTTCCGTTTGAAATCGTCATCGCCGGATTCTGCAAGGTTGCAAAATACTGTGCCCGGACTACTTCATAGCCAGTAAGATCCAGACGCTTCCTTACTTCTACCGTGTTGGACTGTTTTTCCCGCATGACGCTTTCGGATGCTTCCCGGTATTCCTCTGCCGAGAAACCTGTCCAATCCTTATCAAAAGGCACATATCCGCGAAGGACGCCATCATCTACCACACTCAAAACTGGCAACGGATGATTTTTCTTTTTATACGTCCGGGATGCGCGCAGATGATTGGCCGCATTGAAAACATCTCTGGAAACAATCGCCTCGTGATGGTCCCGCTGACGGTACTGCGTTCGATCATTGTTGTTCTTCTTTGCCTTGTGCGTAAGGAAGTTTGGTGTGAAAGTCTTTCTCGCCAGCACATCCCCACAATGGCGTTCATTTGCAATGATGCCGGCAATCGTGCCCGGATTCCATTCCGTGTTTCCCAGCTTCGTCTTCCGCTCGTAATCTGTCAGAAGTTCCGCAATATCCTTTAGCGAAAATCCATTCAGGTACAGGTAATAAATAACCTTTACTGTCTGGGCCTCATCCTGATTCACCACAAGGTTACCATCCTCATCCTGGTCATATCCAAGCAACGCCGGCGTAAGGAAAAGTCCACGGCTGAACCGCCGATCAATCGACCAGTTCATGATAATTGATTTGGAATGGGATTCTTCCTCTGCCACGGATGCCAGAATCGTCAGGATCATGCGTCCGTTACTGTCCAGGGTGTAGATATTGTCCGCTTCAAATTTCACCCCTACAGGCGGGTCAAGATTTTTCAGCGTTTCGATAACAGAAAGGCAGTCAACGATATTTCTGGCAAAACGGGCGATGGACTTTGTAAGGATCAGGTCAATCTTTCCCGCCTTACAATCCTCGATCAGCTGCTGCATTCCTTTGCGGTGTGCCAGCGAAGTGCCACTAATGCCTTCATCATCATAGATGCCAACAAATTCCCAGCCGGGCTGTGCCTTAATGTAGTCCGTATAATAATTTTTCTGAAGCTCATACGAGGAGGTCTGTTCATCATTGTCAGTGGAAACACGTACATAGGCAGCGACACGACGAATAGAGGTGCTTTCTCCAAGCCCCTCCACAATTTTGGCCGGGATAACCTCCAGTTCGGAAGTATCCACGCCTCTATATCGGTCTCTAATTCTCTGCTTACGATCTATCGCTTCTGTTCCACTGCTCATTCTATAGTTCCTCTCATTCCCCCGGTTTTATGCTCCAATACCACTGGCGCATCTTCCGATAACTTCGGATGCCGAGTTCTTTCTTTGTGTTTTCTGCTGTTCTACGGCTAATACCTTCATCGCTCAACCGCATATAGATTTCTCTGGATCTCATATCATCTTCTGAAAGCAGCTTCTTAATCAGGTAGGCTGCTTTTTCAGACTTTGATTCAAATACTGGTGTTTCCGGCTCTGCTGCCGGGTCCTGTGCTATTTCACATTCCAGCCATTGGAAGCCCTGCTCCGCTGTTATCGAAAATTTGATTTCTCCATCTGACGGAGCCAGACTGTTTTTTATCTGCCGGACGATACGGACATCTGTGTTCTTTGGATCTCGCTCCACCTGCAGGACACTCCGGGCAGCCGCCACCACATCAATACTGCCAAGGCTCCGATACAGGCCTTTTGTTCCCTCTTTTTTGTTGAGGTGACCGATCAGCACAATGGCGCAATCATATACAGATGCCCACATTCCAAGACGCTGCATCAGCTTTCTTGCTCTGCCTGCAATCTGAAGGTCAGAATCACTTCCGAGATATGCCTGTATCGGGTCAATAACCACAAGCCGTGGCCGAAATTCTATAATAGCCTGCCGGATGCGTTCATCATCCAGTGTCAGGTCACTGTATGTTTCTTCATTTATAAAAGCCACATTCCCACAATCTGCCCCACACTTTTCCAGCCGGGGCTTGATGGTATCTGACACACCATCTTCTGAACACTGGTAAATGACCCTCTGCGATAATCCAACTGCTTTGCCATCCGGCAGCTTTCCGCCTTTAGATAACTCTGCTATCAGATTCATCATCATTGTGGACTTACCATCGCCGGGGTCGCCTTGCAGCAATGTGATCTTCCCAACTGCTATGAACGGATACCACAGCCAACGAACAGAAGTCGCCTGTACATCACTATATAATGTAAGAATCCCTTTTTCTCCTTTGCTCGTCATCATCGTTCCTTTCCATGTGCAGTCTTTTCTACATTTATATTATAAGGATTGCATGACGATTTGACTGCCACCTGTTGGGTGGCACATTATCATTTTTGCCACCTGATAGGTGGCAAAATAGCCTAAGACCACACAGCAGATAGGGGTGTGAGATTTTGCGGTCTTAAACTCTTCTATAACCAGTTGCTATGTATTTTTCTCTACGGGATAATTGTGACAGCCTTATGCGGGTAAACATAAGGAGGACCACACATGGCATTAGATTATTCTGCATTAGGAAAACGTATCAGTAATTTTCGCAATGCATCTGGATTTACACAGGAACAGTTTTGTGAAAAACTGAATATGTCCCGCAAACACATTAGTCAGATAGAGGCTGCCACTAGCCGTCCCAGTCTGGAAGCACTGGTTGATATCGCCAACCTTCTCGGCATATCAGCAGACGACCTTCTCGTAGACAGTCTGACACACTCGGCTTCCACTGCCGATTCCGAGATTCACCGTCTGCTTTTGGACTGCAACACACTTGAGCAGGAGATTCTTACCCGAATGGTAAAGGAACTGAAAGCGATTTTATACGGATTGGGAGTATGATTTTGTAACCCGTTGACCACATAACACAAAAACCCGCATAAGCCACAACTGCACTTCGGAGCATGCCGGGGTGCTGTCTGTGGTTCATGCGGGATGAGGCAAAAAAAGAAGCCCACCAGCGTACCATGTAGGATTTACACAGTACGCCAGTGGGCAAATCTTTATTTTAACAGATCTGATAAACTATATTCACCTTTAGGAATATTTGCGATTCTACGATACTCTTTTATTGCATTAACTAATGTCTGTGGATTACTAAAATAATCTTTCACAAAATCATACGATTTCACATTATGCATACGAAGATCTGCTTTACAAAATTCACTAGGTTTCTTTCCTGAACGCTTAAATCGCTCATAAGCTCCTTCGCTATGAATAATCAGCATCTCTATCTCCGGAGCAGTAATAACATTGATCACATCAACCTTCTTCTCATAGGCTTTGCTAAGCCTAAACTCTTCTCTCCGAGAGTCAAGAATCCTTATGACAGAGATCTGATCTTTAAATCCTTTACGCAAGAAGCGTTCCTCAAATGTCTTAGCACTCCTGCAGCGAATAACATTTTCTTCAAGCATATCTTCTCTTGTAAAAATCAAAAGATTATTATCCACTAGAACATCAATAATTGCAGTTTCTGCTGATCCTTCACATATACACGCTATATATGGTGCTAACTTCATCCTACCGCCCCCCTTATTTAATTGAAGCGGCCAGATTTTTCTTCAAACGCATATATGCTTCATACGCTGGAGTTGTTCCTTCCAGGAATCCGCTTTGATATGCATCGCTCTTCTTAATATCGTTGCGCTTTAGAATATAGCTCAAGTTTTCCACTGTGATGCCATTTCGATTTCTTACGATACAAATCCCATCATTTCGGTCATATTCATCTAGCAGTTCCGGATAATGCGTTGTAAAAATCAGCGTTCCGCCTCTTTTGTTAAGTCGGCTGTCCATGAAGAAGCGCATCAGAGTAGTTACAATTTCTTTATTAAAATGATTTTCAATTTCATCTACCAGAAGGTATCCTCCAGATTGAAGAACCTCTTTCACCATCGAAAATGTAATAATGCCCTTAATTGTACCAGAGGACAAATACTGTTCAAGATCTACCGCATTATTCAAGATTATCTCATCTTCATCACTAAATTTCAGATGAATAAATGTTTTTCCTTCCGCCTGCTCAAAACATAGCTTCTCGATGGTCGGGTCAAGAAAAGCAATCACTTCCAGCGGAATATCTTCTGTAAAAGGCAAAACATTCACATTCGTATAAGAAAGAAGGCTAAACACATCAACAGCGTCATTTACCTTTTTATTATGAGCGATAATAAAGCTGACATCATCTGAAAGATAAGCTTCATTGCTATTACGTGAATCAACAGGCTCTATTCCATCGAAATCCGTCAAATATTTTTTCGACTTAACGCTTGCAATCGGCTTCTCCCATAGTCTTTCAGACAAGATTGAATACACATACTCGCCTGTCTTTGCTTTTTTCGCTGTAATCACGGTTTCAAGACAGCAGATATATTTGCGCTTATCATAAAAGTATGTGCGAATCGTAGCTTTCTCTGATCCTCCAAGAATGGTTTTTGCCTCCACATGATTGATTGGCTCATTCTTTATAATGTTCAGTGCTAAATTGATGACTTTCAACACAGAGGTTTTACCAGAAGCATTGATTCCAATAAACGCACATGCAGAATGAAGGTAATAGTTATCAATCAGGTTGTACAAATTATTCTTGTCATCTTCACTCACACGCTGCTGAGTGTAAAAGCAAATATCCAAGTCCTCCTTAAACAACGGAAGCCCTTGTGCTGTAATACGAAGTATTTTCATGCAGCATTCTCCCTTCTAAAAACGGTTTTCACGTTTTTATTTTCCATCAAATTCATTATACCCTATTCTTCAGAAATTATCAACGCCTTTTTCGTTTTTATTTTCTGTATTTCAAGCTCCGATACGCATCCAGCACGAATTCCAAAAACTGGGGACTCATCTGCTCCACCATGCTCTTGCCATCCACGTTTCCCAGCATGGTCACACCAGCTTTTGACAGGTCATCTTCTCTCTTCTCCAGCTCCCTGATGCTGTCTGCCACGGCCGCATCGATGAACGCCGCGAACTTTGCTCCGTCAACATTGCTTTGTACCGGCATCGGTGCGCCATCATCACCGGCTAACCGGATTACCTTCGGGTCAAGGATAGCCTCTACTTTTTTAAATGCTTCTTTCTCCGGCATCCGCCGCAGATACCCTTTCATTGCACTCACGACCACCAGCTCCATCTGGGTCGCTGCATAATCTTCTACTGAAAGCCATGCTAATCTCTTCATGTCGTTCTCTCCTGCTATGTGTATTTCTATACTCTCAACATATAGCAGAATTTTGCACATAGCAATGGGTTCGGAAGAAAATTCCTCCAAAAACAAAAAAATCCCCACCAGACAAGACGAAATGTCTCATCCAGTGGGGTTCCCAAAATCACGCTTCCTGCTCCAGCAATGCTCGCTCTTGTGCTTTCCGTTTCCGGATCATCAGCGTGTGTGCTGTTTTTTCCTTTCTCTTTTCTCTATGGTACCGAATGCAGAGTCCGTTGACCTGCCAGCCGTCCATCAGCACCTCGACCGTTTTATTCGGATTGCATCTACGGAATCCGATGAAAGCCATCAGCGTTCGGCTGTTTCCGGTGCTGGTCAGCTTGACTCCAAAATTCGTCGTGTAGGTGATCACATCACCGTCAACGATTCCTTCCTTGATGAATGCGAAGTAAACGCCCTTTTCAAATTCCAAGAAATCCGGAGCCTGTTCCACCCGGTCTGCACCCATCTTTCTTTTTCCACGCCGGATGTCACTCAGGATTTTGCTCCTTGCCTTGCCGCCAAAGTCACGCAGGCAGCTTCCATCTGTATCCAGACCATTGACATTCAGCTTCATGCCGGCCTTGTTGATTTCGGGCAGGGCTTCCAGGCAGCGGATGAAAAAGTCGTAGTTGTGCTTCATCTCCGAAAGAAGCTGTTCTTCCTGGCTGAGTTGCTGCCGTTCGTCCATTTTCTCATTCAAACGCTCCCGCAGATCATCCACCAGTCTTTCGTAGGTATCAATCTCCGGGCTGGCTTTCTGGCGGCCACGCTCTACTGCTTCTTTCAGACGCCCCTGCATCTGAGCCATTTTTTCCTCCAGCTGCAGAATCTGCTCATCCAGTTCTGTTTTTCTGGAAGAATCCCGTTCTGCGACATGCTCCTGCACCTTCTGGTAGACCATACGGAATTCCGAATCGATCCATGCGTTCTCCCCGTTTTCTTCATGGTCGCGCTTGATGGCGTACAACATTTCCATGAAGCTCTGCTTGACCGCCGTCTCGTATACAAAATGGGAAGGGCACTTTGCATCTCCTTCGCCAATATAAATCGGATGCCAGGCAACATCCGGGTCTGCTTTTCCCATAAATGGCCCATCGTTGGTCGGTGAGGTATCTTTTAGACTTGAGCACCGCCAAACGGGATAGGTGTAATAATACCGTTCATAGTAGTCATCCGGCGAACTCCCCTGTGCCAACAGCTCACTGCGGCAGGCATCCAGGCACCTGTCATCCTCGAAGTGCGTGGCTCTTGCCTGCAGGGTTCTGCGGTAAAAGGGGGCTCCGCATTTTCCGCATACCAGGTTATCAAAGACATCCTTGCCCACTCGTTTTTCCCGCTTTTCATCCTTCTTTTTCGTTCGGTTTTTCTTTCTGTGTGCCAGGATTTCCTGTGCCCGCATCCATACCGCGCGATTGATAATCGGGACATGGTGGTCCGTCACATAAAATTTCGGGGCTTCTCCATTGTTTGGAATCGTCTTGTGGCTCAGGAAATCGACGGTAACCGTTTTCTGCATTTCGCAGTCACCAACATATTTTTCATTCCGGAGGATAAAATCCACACTTTCGCTCTGCCATTTTGTCCCTTTGGATGAAGGGATTCCCTTTTCATTCAGTTCATTGCTGATTTTGTAAGAAGATTTTCCCAGAAGGAACTCATCGAAGATGAACCGCACCACCTTGGCCTGTTCTTCTACAATGACCCAGTCCTTATTCGTCTCACCGTCCGTATAACCGTAGACCGACCGTGGATTTCCAAAGGCAATCCCTTCCTGAAACCGCTTTTGAATACTCCAGCTGATATTCTTGGAGATCGAATTGCTCTCTTCCTGTGCCAATGCTGAAAGGATGGTCAGGAGCAGTTCGCCAGACGCATCCAGCGTGTCGATGTTCTCCTTTTCGAAGTATACACCGATTGGCGGGTCACACTGCCGAAGTTGTCTCACGCAGTTCAGCGTATCGACCGTATTTCGTGCAAATCGGGAAATGGACTTTGTAATGATGTAATCGATCTTCCCGTCCAGCGCATCCTGCATCATCTGATTAAACTCGGTGCGGTGGTTACGGTTGGTGCCGGAGATTGCTTCATCTGCATACATTCCGGCAAAAGTCCAGCCTTCTTTTTCATTGATCAGCTTCGTGTAATAGCTTTTCTGCCCCTCATACGAAGTCTGCTGGGCAAGCTCATCGGTTGAAACACGGCCGTAAGCGGCAACCCGGATGTCCTTTGCCTTTTTCAGCTGACCGCCGGCAGACACTCTCCGCTTCGTTGCCGGAATCACCTGCACATTGTTTGCAACCGTCCCTTGTGTCATTTGTCTGTTCATCAATACTTCCTCCTTATCATGCCAGGCTGCTGATAGCCCTCAAATACGCTGTCACACTCCACTTCCGTACAGGTGTCATCAAACCAGTGGATTCTAAAATGTTTCGGTGAAAAAATGGTAACGGAAAGCACAAAGGCTTTCACATACGTTCCAACTGCTTCATCCAGAAACATCTGCGTCCCTCCCGCCAGAGAATCCAGCCATTGCAGCGTTTTCTCCCGGATTTCATGGGTCTGTTCCAGCTTCTTCCAGTAATCTTCCATGTACCGAACCTGTTCGGCCTGTTGCTGGGCTTCATGTTCCAGCTTCTCCAGCTGTTCTTCTTCATTGAGAAGTCGGTTTTCTAACTCTGTGACTGCTTCTTTATCTCTCGGTTCTCCCAGCACCTCACATCGCACTTTCAATGCTTCTTTTTCCGCCTGAATATCCCGGATGTGCTGGTGGACATCCCGAATGCTATAGTTCACTGCAGACAGCTGGCGTTTCAGAAAATCCCCTTCCTGCTCCATCTGGTCGAAATCATGGATCTCTCTCAGCTTCTCAGTCAGGTTCTTTAATGCCTGATTTCTCGCATTATCAATGGGTGCTTTGGAGATCATCTGCATGACCTCATGGACTTCTGCATCCATCTTCTCACCCAGCTTGAATTTTTCGGCAAATGCTTTGCAAAGCAGCGTCTGGATCTGCTCTTCATAAATCGGTTCCATTCGGCAGCGCTTCTGTCCCTGCTGGGCGAGCTTCGTCGCACACCGCCAGATGGTTGTCCTTGTTGTGGAATGGCCTTGAAAATACCGTCCGCATTCTCCACACAGCAGGAGCTTGGAATAGTTTCTTTCGTTTCTTCCCTTTTCGATGCCCCTATACTTTGCCGTGTATGCCTTCCAGACTTCCTGTGCTTCCTGCCACAATTCTTCCGAAATGATAGCCGGATGATGATTTCGTATCAGGTATTTCGGCTTTTCCCCCTTATTGACCTTCTGTTTATGCCCATTCCTGTGATCGGTGTAGGTCTTCTGACAAAGTACGGAACCGCAGTAACGAACATTTGCAATCATGTACCGAACATCCGTTGCCGTCCACCCCCGCTTATCTTCTTCCTTTAGTGCGCCAGCTGGCAGCACAGTCGGCTTCCGCTTTTGCCGCTGTCTGCATCCGCTGTTCGGCGGCGGGATATGCAGGGCATCCAGCTTCTGGGCGATCTGTGTGAAGCTCAGCTCTTCTTTTGTAAAAAGCCGGAACACCATCCGAACAATCTCTGCTTCTTCCGGGATGATGAACACTGTCCGGTATCGGTATCCGTTCTCGTTCACTGTATACTCCCCTTTGCGGAATTCGTATCCGTAGATATCCTTGTTGCAGACATTTCCGGCCGGAAACCGTTTCTGATTGCTCCATGCAATGTTTGCTGAAATCGAACGGCTCTCTTCCTGGGCAATGGCAGCCAGCGTAGTAAGAATGAACTCGCTGTAAGCATCCGCTGTATCCATCGCTTCCCGCTCGAACAGGATCGTGACATTGTTTTCCTTTAAGGTCCGCAATGCCACAAGAAAGTCCTGCGTGTTTCGGGCAAAACGGCTGATGGACTTGCAGATCACACGGTCAATCTTCCCCTGCTTGCAGTGTCGGAGCAAACGGTTGAAACCTGTCCGTCCTTCCCTGCTTGTTGCGGAAATGCCATGATCGGAATAAATGCCGGCGGATGTCCACCCTGCATTTCCTGCCAGGAGTGACATAAAGTAGCGTTCCTGCATTTCATACGAATCTTCCTGTGCCGGATTGGTGGAGGAAACACGGATATATGCGGCGACCCGAACAGCCTTCTCTTGGCTTGCTGCTGACACCGTCGGCATTGCCGGCCGGCATTCCTGCATCACATCGGATGCGAGCTGGGAGAATTCTTCCATACTCTCCGGCTCATTCATCGGCATTTCTTTTACTGGTGCATAGCTGGTTACAGGCGACTTCTTTTTCTCAGTCTTGACCTTTTGCATGACGGCAAGAATCTGCGCCACCGATTCACTCTGTTCTGCCTTTTTCTTTCCTTTTGCTTCCGGCAGCTTCATCTTTGACATCAAGTCATTCAGAAAAGCATTTGAATCCATATCGTCCTCTCCTTTCGTCAGATTTTCCTTCCGAAAGGAAAACGTGTGGTAATGCCACCGCCTTTTCCTATCTTCGGGTAGTGACATATTTGCTCTATCCGGCACTTATAGCAAGTGATATCCGAACTATAAATCGTAGAATATCTACCCCTATAATCGGGCAGAACTGACGATTGCGTTGTATGTAAAAAGGCTCTCCTTTTCAGGAAAGCCCATGAAGGTCAGATACGCGCTGCGAAGTCGAGTGCAATCCAGCCTGCACCGGATTTCAGCTTGCCCCAGCCTTTCACAGAACCAGTTCCAGCGGACTCCGCCACGATGGTGAACACGCCCTTTCCGGTATAATAACCGGTCTTACCGTAATTCGTGCCCGGTCCTTTACGGATATTGAGGTCATTGATGGACACGCGAACCGCATACGGCACAGATGCAGTCTGATTCACAGGATAGACCGCCTTGCCGGCCGGATCGAAGACCGTATACCCCGGATTCGCATCCGCGCACTGCTTCGCATAGGACAGATCATGGAACGCCCCTTTCTGGGAAGCTGCATTCTGCCAGCTCTTACGCACACGATACCAGCCAGAGATGTTACCTCCCTGGTTCTGGGCTGAGGCATTATACTGTGTCAGGTTCCAGCGTTCGATGATATTGCAGAGATTCTGCACATAGGTGTGGCTGGTGGCATAGCCGCCATCCTTGATGATCTGCACAGCCTTCTTGTAATCCGTGCATCCTGCCAGACCTTCATAACGTTTCCTGCTGCCATTCATCGCACCGAGCAGATATGCCGCATGGTCGGCAATGGAGTCCTCCACACAGGCGTACTTTCGGAAATCAGCGGTGATCGTGACATAGCTGCCATCGGCATTCTGCTCCTGCGTTTTCTTGGTATAGACCGACTTGCCATCCCAACTGCTGCCGCTCCAGCTGTTCCCGGAAAGTGAGGTCTTCATGCCAAAGCAGTTATTAGCATTCTGTGCTAATTCACTCTTACCGTAGCCGGACTCCAGAATAAACTGCGCCATCGACACGCAGGCAAGGATGCCGGACTGCTTCTGGTTTTCGGTAAACAATGGGCCGATCTCTGCCACTGCCTCGGCTTCAGACAGGTTCTTAAGGGAAGATGCCTGCAGGCCGGATGAAGATGAACCGCCAAGTGCCGCCGTCACCCTTGCTGCCAGATCACCCAGACGGGCGTACAGCCAGTTTCCGGGACAGCTTTTGTTGGCAAACCAGCGATGAACAGTCAGGATCATCTCGTCTGCTGCCGGAGCGTAGTTGAGGGTTTTATTCTTGTCGCCCAGCCACAGGAGCTTCTTCTTGCCGTTACGTTTGCAGATATCGATGCAGAGCTTAACGAGCGAGTTATATACGGCGCTGTTCATCGCATACGGCTCATTCATGTCGCTGGCACATTCGATGGTGACTGCTCTCTGGTCATTGGAATTGCTAGACGAGCACCAGCTGCGGTTCTTCTCCTCCACGCACAGAGAAACACGGCCGTCCGTGCCAATGCCATAGTTGCAGCTGGCCTGACGGGTCGGACTGGTAAAACATCCGCAAATGCTCTCTGCAGAAAGCTGGCCTACCACGCAATGCGGCGTGATGCGGTCAATGCTGTGTGTTCTCTGCCCGGAATGGTTCGGGGAGAGTTTGGTGTAAACAACGAGTGGACTATTGGTGTATCCCATATCGATTCCTCCTAAAAAAATCGAGACCCGGATCACTCCGAGTCTCGTGCTGTGGTTATTTTGTTATTTTATAATCCCATCCGCTTCTTCTAGCATCCTGCAGACGAACTTCATGGCAGACATCGGTTTTTCGCCGCCTGTCCCATTGACTTTCCACGCTACGTTTGCGATCGTAGAAATGGTGCCGAGGACACTACTCTTCTTAGCCCCTTTTTGATTTGCAACAAGCTGTATGAGCTGGCCTGGTATCAGGTTCGGCTGATGCCAGTGCAGGATGATTGCATCCCTCAGATATTCGCAGCCCTTGTAATACAATGTGATGCCATACGGTCTTAACACATCTTCTGCCATGAGCACTTCGTTCATTTTCATCACCTCAGCCCTAGTATACAGTTATGCTGTTGGGAATTGAAGTCCTAAAAAAGCGTCGAAATGCACCGTTTACGGGATCAGCAGCTTCATACCGACCCGGATGGCATTGGAAGTCAGACCGTTCAGTGCGCGGATATCGGCACAACGGCTTCCATCCCCCAGTTCCTTCTCTGCGATCTTCCAGAGGTTGTCCCCAGGAACCACCTTATAGATCTTGCTTGCTGTAAATGCGTAGGTGTCTGCACTGTTGAGAACATAGGCCAGACCGCTCGTCGCTTCCGGGCATTTGATCTTCAGCCAGCCCGCACAGAACTCCACGATCTCGATCAGCGTATTCTTCTTATAGATGGTCACAACCTCTGCACTGGTATCCGGCATTTCCCGGATATTCATAAGAGTCTTGAGCTTGCCATAGGCGATTGCTGCCGGGAGTTCCTCTGCAGTCGGATACTCTTCCTTTCCGGCTTCCTCTTTCTGCTCATCCGTCACCAGGGTGTCCTTCTCTTCCGAAGATTCCTCTTCCGGTGCTTTCCCTTCCGGCTCGTCCATAACCGGCTTTTCCTCCGCTTCTTCTGCACCTGTCACCGGCACAGCCTCCTCCGGGTAGATCACATTGCCGTCATTGTCAAACACACGGCTGCCGGGATTCTCATCGCACTTGGCTTTTGCATTCGCCAGCAGACGGTATGCGCCAAGCTGGGATGCTTCATCTTCCCAGTCCTCACGCACACGGTAGTAGCCGGTCGTCAGCTTTGCTGGATATTCTTTCATACTCATGGTCCGTTCCTCCTAAATAAAATGTGGGAGAGGCTTATCGCCCCTCCCGGTTGATTACTGCTTGTCGATTTTGTCCTGATCGCGCTCGTCTTTCAGCTGTGCCAGCATCTCCTTGAGCTTCTCCGGCACCGGAAGACCGATCACTGCTGCATTTTCGAGACAGCTCAGGCCCTCGTTTGCCAGATAGAAGAACACCACAGCGGTGCGGATGGCGGCTCCATTCTGGAGGATCTGTGTGTCAATGATATTGGCAATACCAACCAGCACAAAGATACATACCTTCTTTGCGATACCCTTAAAGCCAACTTCAGAAGAAAGCTCATGCTTGACAGCTGCCGCCAGCACCCCGGTGAAGTAGTCACAGACCACAAACACTACAAGTGCATACAGGAAGCCGTCAAAACCGCCGAAGAACCAGCCCAGGAAACCACCCAGGCCTGCGAACATCCATTCAATCTTGTCGATCACATTCTGCATAATTCCGTCCTTTCCGCCCGTATCCGGGCAATAAAAATAGACAGCCGAAGCTGCCCTTTGATATGGATTATATATAAAAACACGGACAAGCCGTGGGATTTGATTATCGATAGCTGGCAATCACTGCACTGGCATTGAACACTCCGATCTTCTTTGCGCCTGCCGCATTCGGATGCAGACCATCAATCAGGTAGCGGCCATTGGCATTCTTTTTCTCGTAGATGTCACAGATACCACAGCAGAAAGTATCAATGACTTCCAGAGACATCCTGCCGGCAAGAAGTTTCAGATAATCGCCTTTCGCCTTGGACTGTGCATAGCTCCGGGTCGTGATATAGCCCTGAATCGGCGTACAGATATAAATCTTCGCCGCCGGGTACAGCTGCTGAAGTTTTTCGATGCTGTACCGGAATGCTGATGCAAACGCCCTGCGGTCCAGCTCTTCGATGGCGACCATTTCATTCTCTGAAGTGAAAGAGCCTTCCATATCGCCGGAAGGAACACCATCATTCGTACCACAGGCGATCAGGATCATATCAAAGTCGGCGTAGGCAGTCACTTCCTTATAATGAGGATTGGTCTTGTCCTTGCCTCGGATGAGTTTTTCCACCTGATTGCCCATGACATTGTTGTGGTTCTGATCCGGTCCGGAAAAGACCGGGTTGCCATCGTAAACGCTGTCCTCATAATCGCACCATCTGGCACTGGATACCGACAGGTTTACAAACCGCTCCGGCTGGATGATCTCATTGAAGTATCTTACCCAGCCACGCTCCGATGTGTTCAGTGCCGTGATGCTGTCTCCCAAAAACAGGATCTTCTTTCCGGTGAACGCAGATTTCTGCTTCATGACCACCTGCATATCCGTAGACACGGAACTGATCGTTTTGGAAAGGTTCTGCATATTCGCATCTGCTGTTTTGATCGCATCCGCATTTACACTGACCTTTTCCGACAAGGCAGCAAGCTCCTTTGTATTGGTGTCAGCCTGCTCATGAAGGAGGCTGTAATCTTCCCCAAAGTAGCTGCCCTTCACATTGAAGTAATGTGCCTTTACGTTGGACATGGTCATATCGTAGGTGCTGTTCTTCGTGAACACGATCTGGATATAGTCATCCTTATACCCGGCATCTTCCAGCTTTTTGGATGGGATTTCAAGCGTGATCCTCTTTGGTTTTCCATCTGTAGAAGCAATCGACCCAAGGTTTACCAGCTTTGAACCAACCACATAGTAGTGCATCAGCTGGTCGTTGCAGTAATCCATCTCGACATAGAGCTTATCAAACCGCTCCGCACGGGGAACTTTAATGCCGCCGCCATAATACCCGCTCTCATACTCCGTCAAAAAATGATGGATAGTGGCTCCTTCATCCACGATCTCCCATTTTCCTTTTGAAAAGACACAGGGCTGGAATGGAACTTCAAGGCTCTGTGACATCAGCGCATCCCGTGCAAGTTTTGCCGTGCTTACACAGGCATCTGCGAGTTTATCCTTTGTAACGGTAGCATCCAGGAGTTTCTGTCCGTCCACCGATTTATCCAGAAGCATCGTGCCGGACAGCGTATGGTCGCCAAACGGCATCCTGCCATCCACCTTGAACGGAAAGTAGCCATAAGACCGTTCCGGATATTTACAGTCCACTACAAAAACGATGATATCATTCTCTTTTGGAGAATCCGACCAGTCCGCTGTCACCAACGTCCCTTCCACTGTATCGTAGGAGATATAGGTCAAAAGAGCATCCGGGTTATATGGAACCGGCTCTGGTTTCGTAAGCAGCTTATTCCCCTTCGCACCCAGATAGATAAAGTTCCCAGAAAACTCCAGCTGATGCTCTGTGGTATTCAGATTGACTGCTCCTGTATAAGAGAAAGGCATACCGTTGGCATAGAACTTATCGGCTCTGGACCGTAAATGTGCACCAAATGAGTCATAGGTCTTCCCTGCCGAATCGACCCGCGCATCCAGAGTCTCCTTGTCCGTAGTCTTACCGGATGCAATGCTGTTCATCCTGGAATTCAGGGATGCTGCACTCTGCTGCATGGCCGTCCGTCCATCCTCCAGCTGCTTCTGTGCATCTGTCACCTTCTTCGCCAGCGTTGTGGTCGTATCACCCAGGCTGTCATTCACGTTCTGCACCGTATCCGTGAGTTTCTGGGTGACCCTTTCTTCCGTTTCGGACACATTCTTGCTGATGCGGCTTTCTGTTTCTGTCAGTTCCGTATGAACGTCCTCTGCTGTCTGAGTCAGATGATCCTCTGCCAGCCTGATCTGCTCACTGAACTGACTGCATACAGACCAGTAGTGTTCATTAAAGATTTCCGTTCCAGACGGGACCGGCAGCTTGGAGATATAGCTGACACCAGTTTCCTGACACAGCACGATGATCAGTTCCTCATACTCTTTTGTCTTGTCCCAGATGCCGCCATGCTTCGGGACGATGCGTCTGCCAACATACTTAGGCATAGAACACACCTCCCCTCAGCACAGAAGAGATCAGATTACTGCACAGGTCAGATAATCCGATACCCCCCCCCCCCCGAATTTTCAGACAATTATTACGGTTCATCATAGCTTTTCCTTTCTCCGGGATATTCCCGGCATCACTTCATATCCTGTAGTGCCAGTGTATATTTGACCAGCGCATACAGCTGATAGCCCCATGCGCAGTGTGCGTAGTTGTTCGGATGCCAGTTGGGGCCTCCGTACTGACCCCGGCCGTATGCCATGTGCAGTACCCTGCCACTCTGTCTGCCGACCGAATCCGCAGACACATAATCCAGTGTAGGGTAACTCTCCACGGCAGGCTGGATCAGATGCCCACTGCATACATAGACACCGTTTGCCTCATCCTGCAGTTCATCGCAGAAATACTGGTAGATGCTCACATTCTTGCTGTGAAGTCCGCCCAGCGTGATCTCAGAAGCCCGGTACTCCGGGTATTTTGCCGGAAAGTAAGTGCCGGTCTCATCAATGGACATGAGGATCACGATGATATCCGGATACTCACGCTTGATCGTTTTCACGATATCCGGGATATTGGCTTTGTACTCTGCAAGGGAACTGTTGTGGTTCAGGTTGAGCACCACATGGGTCGGTGTACACAGGTCATAAGCGTTGGCATCTTTTACTTCCGTGCCTGCGGTTTCGCCAGGGATAAGCCGGGTCATGCCGTTATCCGCCAACGTCCTGTATTTATCCAGACAAGCCTTCAGTGAGAAGCCCTTCGTCTTTTCATCGTAGAACGGGTTAATATTAGATGCGCTCTCAAAAGTTGCAAGGTTCAGATCTTCTGCACTCCAGCCGCCCTTACCCATCGCATAGTTCACAACCGTCTTTCCATCCAGCTTGAACGAGGACGAGGAGCCGTAATGCTTCCCATTCACTGTTCCCGGCATGCCGACCATCAGACAGCGGTATTCGGTTTCTGCCGCTTTCGCGTCCTTGCGGTCCAGATCAAACAGGTAGCGCACCCACGACCAATAGTGGGTCGGAAGATCCGCATCTGTTTTCCCAACACCGGCCAGATACCCATCCGTCACACTGTCACCGATAACAAGGATCTTCGGGAACTGGTTCTTTCCCATACTGGCCAAGGTGCTGCGGTGCTTGAATTTGAGTTTCTGCGTCTTATAGACATCTGACACAAACGATTTCTCTACCATCTGTTCCAGAACATCCTCCCCGCTGTTGACTGCCGTGTTGGTAAACGGTGAATACAAGTCAAAGCGCTCCTCCATCTCCGTACCAAAACCAGCCGCTCTATCCTTCCAGCCTGTCTCAGCGATCAGATGGTCCACCCAGACTGAAACATGATAGTTTCTGGCGGTCGAAAGGTTATTGCAGACCGTATACACTGGAGCCGCCGGGACAAGGCGAAGGTCTTTCTTTTCCGGCACGGCCACCAGCTGATCCAGCCGGGTCGTCAGATCTGTCAGCTGCTTTTTCTGGTTATCCGCCTCCGTCTGCAGGGAGTTCAATTCCTGTTTCAGATCATCCAGCGGCTTATAATCCGTGTATGCTTCGTATACATACTCCGTTCCCTCAACAACGCAGAGCTTCTGTCCGGAAGAGGCCATATAGAAGAACATCACATAGGCATCGCCTTCCTGATAGGTGTACTGGTCATTAGCATCCTCATAGCGGAGCACCTTCTTCGCCTTGTCAAACACGACCTGGCTGGTTACACCGTTCGTGCCGGAGCCTTTGGTCACAAGACCTTTCTCGCTGACCGGAATATAATCCGTGGAACCATATCGGAGATTGTCTGCGTGATACTGAATGATGGACGAGTGTACATAGGCAAACCATCCCGGACGATACCTGGAAGGGTCGAGGAGGTTTCGGCTATGGACTGCATCCAGCTTGCCGGATGCCAGTGTATCCGTGTATTCCCGCTCTTCCTTGAAAGCCTGTCCTACAACGGCGGCATCCGCAGCCATGCCGGAATAGGATAGTGTCGTATCCACCTTACCTGTGCCAATCAGGATCTTACCCATAAAGACGATCAGGCGGTTTTTGTAATCATACTCCACATTCCCGGACGGTTCATTGCTGAAGAAATCGTTGCGGATTTCTTTTCCGGTACTCGGACGCACCGGATAGTAGAGCACCTTGTCTGTGCTGCGCACACGCAGTCTGTATGCTCCTTCATCTATAAATCGGTGCAGGAGCAGGACAATCTTGTTGTCTCCCTTCACCAGTTCTACCGTCTGGCGGAACACCTCGCCTTCTTCCGATTCAAGCATGGCAGTCAGGATCGTCTCCCCAATGGTTCGGAGTGTGAACTGGATTTCCTGTACAAACGAGCTTTGCAGAACAGTCAGCGGCACATAGTAGGTCTGGAGTACCGGGCTGCTGCCTTCCCAGATATTGCTGACACCGTCATATAAAAAGGGCAGGTTCAAACTGGTCATCGTTTCCTTTGCCAGCGCATCATCCGCACTTCGCAGTGCTTCGATCTCGACTGCCATCTTTTTCTGATTCTGTCGCTCCCTCTGAACCTGATTCCACAGCTTTGCAGACTCTCCGCACACCTTCAGGCTCAGGTCCTTCGCATAGGAGCTTGCCCGGATCTGGAATACCCCTTCCGGGATCTCCAATTCCTTTTCTTTGTACTCCTGCGGCTGTTCCGTATCCCTGGAATCCAGAATGGATGCCACAAACGTACCATTGGCATCATAGCCTGCAACTCCGATCCAGTTGAACACCTGCCCGGTATAGTAGACCTTCTGGCAGGCGGTATCTACCGGGATCAGTGCTGTCGTCTGGACATGCTCAAACTTCTGCGTTTCTCCGTTGATCGTGTTGACTGTAATGCCTTCTGTCAGTTCGCCGGTCGCATCATAGTTTGCATCCACCTTGGATTCCTGCAGTGCATCCAGCCCTTCTTTTGCTTTCGGATAGATGGAACGGATCGCTGCTCCAAGGTTGTCAAAGGTATTCCCCTCCGAATCCACTCTTGCATCAAGGACTTCTGTGTCAGAGGTTCTCCCTTTTGCAATCTGGTCCATCCGGGCATTCAGAGCCTTGTTTGTCTGTGCGACATTCTGGGCGTTCTGGTTCATCTGCTGCTCTGCCTCTGCGACTTTTGCAGTCAGATCCGATTTTGCGTTCTCCACACGCGCAGTCACACGGTTTTCTGTCTCGGACAGGCTGGTGTTTACCTTACTTTCTGTGCTGGAGAGACTTTCATTGATACGGCCTTCCGTGTCGGATACATTTTTGTTGATCCGGTTTTCTGTTTCCGAAAGCTCTGAGCGGATATCTTCGGCCGTCTGGGTCAGATGCTCCTCTGCCTCTGCGATCTGCTCACTATGCAGGCTGAACAGGCTCCAATACTTCTCATCACTCAGAGCCGTTCCTTTCGGCACTGGAAGATTGGAGATAAAACTGTTGCCGCTGTCTGCATCCAGTACGATCTGCAGCTCTTCATATTCTTTCCGGATGTCCCATTCGCCTGCATGTTTGGGAACGATCCGGCGGCCTGTGTATTTTGCCATATTACCCCTTTCTGTCAGCCTTACACTGACACATCATCCTCGCCATATTCCACGACCAGATGTCCTTCTTCATCGGTTGTGAATATCAGCCCAAGGTCGCATTTTGTTTCAAATGCAAAATAGCCATCCTCCGTAATCGATCCTTCCACGATCTCACGGCACAGCTTTTCTACGGAACTGGACTCCGATCTATCACTCAGTCCCAGACCGTCATCCGACTCAAAGCCAAAGCAGCCTGCCTTGTCTATAAACAGGTTTCGGATGCCATCCCGAACAGCTTTCAGGAATGCTGCAAATGTGTAAGTGGCGATCTTGCCGTTATTGATGGCCGCCCTCTCCACCTTTAACGTAAGAGAGAATGAGCCAAGGACATCACCTTCTGTGCTGAGCATAACAACATCCAGCGGAAAACGTCCGGCCTGCGCCGTCATGAAGGTCGTGATCGTAAAGAGGACTGCCCCCTTCTCAACGAATACAAGGTCTGGCGCAGTTTCACTCGTGTAGTGGAAGATCGTACCGTCCGGACGGGTACCGGAACAGGCTACAATACAATTCTGCGGCACGGTATATTCCACAGAGTTGTTATACAAAACACAGCGAACTTTTCTCGCCTTGTTGTCATACTGCTTGACCGGAACCGTCACCGGGATCAGATTCTCCGTCAGTGACAATTCCACTTCCTGATAAATGCCTGTGACCATTACGAACTCCCTCCTTCCTGATCCGTCTCCTTATTATCTGTTTCCTCTTTGTTTTCCGTATCCTTATCTTCACTACCCGGCTTTTCGGTATCCGGGGTTTCAGGCTCGGTCGGTGTGGTTGGTTCCGTTGGCTCTGGATCAGGTTCTTCCGGTTCATATCCAATCGTCTGCCACTGTTCTCCGTCCCACAGTTTTAACCGAAGGTTCTTCTTATCGACCCAGAAGGAATCCTCTGCCGGGTCTTCCGGCGCACTTTCGGACACAGGGATATACGGCAGATACTTCGCGTCCAGTTCCTCATACAGTTCTTTGGACAGCTTCTTTGCCGTTTCATACCGCTGATCGAGCGTTTTCTGAAGTTCTACAGAAATAGCGGTCGCTGTTTTGTACCGCTCATCCAGTTCCTCCAGCAACTCCTTGGAAAGCTCGGCTGCTTTCTTGTAACGGTCGTCCAGTTCCTTGAGTGTCTGCTCCAGCAGGATTGCTGTTTTGACTGCGGAATCATCTGACTCCCAGCCATATCCCCATGTCTTCCCGCCATCTGTGGAAACAAAAAATCCGGCCGGGCTATTCTTCCACGCAACCGTTGACTGTTTCAGAGTTGCTGCGTTGAATGCGTACCGAGTCGTATTCCCCTTACTGTCCGTCTCATTTTTATAATGAAGGCCGAACAGTGCTGCAAACAACGCACCATCATAGATAATGGAGGCCGAAATGCCGCCCATCTGCTCTCCCACTGCTGTTTCCACACGGACTGCGGTATCGTATGCGGCGGTTGCTGTATTTCGGATACTGTTAAGGGAGCTTGTCAGGGAGGAATTTCGGCTGCTGACCGTAGAATTCGACAGCGTGATGCTGTTATAACGTTCCAAAAGCGAGTCATATTCGGTTTCTGTAACCTTGGAACTGGCTTCAATGCCCAGCTTCGAGATATACACATGAACCGTATCACAGAGCGAGACCTGTTCTGCCTGTACAACATCCTCATATCCGGGTGTATTCCAAAGCTGAATGAAGTCGATTTTAATGTCGACCTCCGGCTCTGTCAGGCTGGTCGTATCAATATAGTCCTGTGCATACTCTCGCAAAGCCGCTTCCGATGGCCTTTCCTGAAAGGCACTGGTGCAGTCCAGCACCGTAATCTTCTGATACGGCACAGATTTTCGGCTGACCATGACCACTTTTTCTGGCAGTTCCATAACCGCCTGCGTTTCGTTGTCTACCCAGTACGGATGCACTCCTGTAATGGTATTCTCGATGGATTTCTCCATCTTGAAATCCATCAGATTTTTGCCGTAGACGATATGAACGTTGTGGTCCGCACCTCTGGCTCTGTGAAACTTGACTGTGTAGCGGTCCCACTCGAACTCTCCTCCAAAAGTATCCAATACCGAGCCATCCATACCGCCAAGACAGTTACGGAAAGATGCCGGAACGGACACAGTAAACATCGCACTGGATGCCACATCTGTCCAAACTGAGAACGGACAGTCGGAAGCCGCATGGCTTTTCAGCCCCTGCATTGCCCCGACGCAGCCGGTCACTGAAAAAGGCGATACCGTGATAAAGTTGAGCTGGTAGGAAATATGCCGTGCCTGCACTTCCAGCTTGCCATCAATAGGGGTCGTGATCTTGTAAATACGGAACGGCTGCGGCTGCATCGTATCAGATGGTTTGGCAAGGATGACGTTTCCCTCCTCTAGCATCTCAGCGTGGATGCCATCTGCCGGACAGATGAGCTTCAGCTCATAGCTGCCGTTTCGTTTTTCAGTCACGGTACAAGACTGTGCATCTGCCAGCTTTCCAATGCCGTTATTATCAAATTTCATTTCTCTGGAATCATATAAACATGGGATCACTGGCTGCACCTCCCCTCAGAGCGTCCACCAACGGGGAATGACTTCCACCGCCGTGATACCGCCTGTCCATGTGATCTGTGTCTTTCCCTCCGGCAGTTCCGGGAAGTCATCCGAAAGGATGGTCTCATTGCAGAAGCCGGAAGCGTTGTAAGCGTTGTGCGTCTCACAGTTGAGCAGCACATAGTCTTTGATGCTGTGGATGGTGATCTTCTCTTCCCCCACATACAGCTCGCCGCCGCTGTCTCCGTAAACCTTGAAGATGGGCTGTGCAGGAAAAGCGAAGGGGTTCTTTAAGGTCGACCTGCCATCCAGCCGGATCGTCCGCTGCCCGTCCATGCTCCACCTCTGGGGCTTACAGTTAAATGCCAGCTCCATCTCAGCGGCTTTCTGAGCAGTCACATCAAAGGCAAGGGCATCCTTGCAGACTGCCATCCGGAAGAAATCCGGGTCGTAGGTATCCTGCAATTTCTGATACCCCACCGGCGACAGAAGCCATGCCTTGACTGCTGCTGTCTTAGCTGGCAGTCCGTTGAAGAAAAATGCCTTATACTTGATATCCACGTTCTGATACCTGCGGCGGCCTGCCTTTGCATTCTCGGTGAGGATGTCTCCGTTCCTGCCGGGTACGGAGGTGCTCTCCACATCCGCAGCCGGGGAATCATACACACCGGGACCAGACAAATATAATAGGAAGTCTTTGCTGGACTTCCCAGCAAACGACAGATACTGTCTGGCATATCTGTCTTTTAACTGAAACTGTGATACTGTTTGCTTGGGGGTGTTATAGCCCATACGCATCTCCTCCTTTACTTGAAGACCGAATCATCCTCATGGATCATGCCGTTGATCTTATCGGCAACGGTCTGTGCGAGTTCATCGTCGTTCCGGGCATTATAACCGTTGACTGTGATATACACACCGCCAAGGTTGGTCGTCCGGGTGGTGCCACCTCCGGCCAGAGCCGCCTGCGGGAAGTTCCAACCGGAGCCATCGAAATGTGGCAAGGTCAGTTCCGGCAGACTGAAGGAGCTGATGCCCTCCATACCCTGCTGTACCTTTGCTGCCATCGACCTGATCTGGCTGATCAGTCCGCCTTCGCCTTTCTTGATGCCGCTGGAAAGCAGCTTCATGAAGTCGGGCATATAGGTGTCGGCATCTGCCAGCGGTCCTTCATCCGGCACAGAGAAGTGCAAGAACGAGCGGATACCGCTTGCCACACTCTTGACCGCATTGCCGACCCAGCTGACGCCCTTTTTGATACCTCCGGCGATACCGCCAACGATGTCTTTGCCCCAGCTGACCGCCGAGGAAGCCACATTCTTGATACCGCCCCAGATGGACGATGCCACATTGCCAATAGCAGAAGCCGCATTAGAAATACCGTTCTTGATGGCATTCACACCATTCGAGAATGCCGACGTAACCTTGTTCCAGATATTTGTGACACCTTCCCGGAAGCCATCGCAGTTTTTCCAGAGGCTCGTCAGTCCAAGACCGATGCCACCAACTGCTGCCACTGCGATACCTGCAGGACCGGCAAGACCGGCCAATGCTGTACCTGCCGAAGCAAGCACTCCTCCGGCCGAGGAAGCGATACCAGCCAGAGCCGATCCCGCACCAGCAGCCAGACCGGATACGGTCGTGCCAACCGAGCCGAACAGTCCTGCGATTGCGGAACCGGCAGAACCAGCAATTCCGCCCAATGTGGAACCCACACCAGACAGAAGCCCAGAAAGACTGCCGCCTAAGCCACCGATCTTCGACACTACACCGGAAAGCAGCCCGCCCAGATTCGACAGGATTCCCCCACCGCTGGAGCCAAGGCTTCCCAGCTTCGAGATGATGCCGGAGATTCCCTCTCCCAGACCACCCATTTTGGAGGTCAGCCCGGAGATCAGGTTGCCAAACTTCGACACGATCTGTGCGCCATCAGCATTACCAATCTTCGACAGGAAACTGCCGATATTCGACAGCAGGCCACCACCGTTCTCTGTACCGAGGACATTACCGAGGTTCTGCATGGTATTACCAAGGTTTCCGATGGTGTTCTTCATGGATCCGAGCTTGTCCACAAGACCGGTGACCGTATTGACCGTGTCACCGACCTTGCTGATGCCACTGCCCAGGCTCTTTAGAAAATCCGAGTTGAAGGTATCGCCAAGGGTGCGGATCGCATTTCCAAGGGAACTGGTCTGAGAACTCAGCTCTCCAATGGAATTCTTCATATCCGTAAAGCCCTGCTTCACTTCATCGCTCATACTGCCGACTGCAGTTTTGGTGATACCCTGCAGGTCTGTCCAGAGTTGCTGGAACTGTGTTTTCAGCCCGGAAAGCCCGGACATCAGCTGGGACTGGATACCGCTTCCCACATCCTTTGCAGCACTGCCGATACCGCTCTGGCTTCTCTTGATCGTGGTAGCAAAACTGCCGACCACAGAATCCATCCAGTCGCCCAGAGAATCTACCGGGGTCGTGAGGTTGCTGCTCATAGACCCGGCAAGCCCCTGCACGGCTTTCACTACCGACTTGACATTTTTCTTAATGCCGGTCGCCAGCAGCTTCATGAAGTCGGGCATATAGGTATCTGCATCAGACAGCGGACCTTCGTCTGGCACGGAGAAATGCAGCAGACTTCTGACCCTGCTTGCGACATTTTCTGCCGCAGCGATCACGGAACCGGCTGCTGCCCGGACACCTGCTGCCATCTGGGAACAGATATCTGCGCCCCAGCGATATGCCGAAGAAGCAATCGAACCGAGTGAGTTAAAGCTGCTCCTGATATTTGCAACACCGGAAGAAACCGTGCTGCGCAGACTGGACATTGCCGAAGACACCGTGGACTTGATGCCATTGAAAGCAGAGGTCGTGGTGGATTTCAGGGAATTCCAGCCGCTCGTGACCGTACTGCGGACGGCTGTGACAGAAGAAGTCGTAAGAGACTTGATGCTGTTCCATGCAGTCGTGATGACTGTTTTGATACCATTCCAGCTGGTGTTCGTCAGAGTTTTCACTGCGTTCCATGCGCTTGTCATGGAAGATTTTACAGAAGCAGTCGCAGAAGTAGTCAGAGACTTGATTCCGTTCCACGCGGTGGTAATGACCGTTTTTATACCGTTCCAGCTGGTCGTCGTCAGCGACTTCGCGGCATTCCATGCACTGGTCATGGACGTTTTCACTGCGGCTGTCGCAGAGGTCACATTGGATCTCACCGCCGCAAAGCTGGTCTGGATGGTGGTCTTGATGCTGTTCCACGTGCTCGTGGTACTGGTCGTAATGGAGCTCCATGCGGATCTCATCGCGGCACTTACACCTGCCGTTCCGGTCTTCACCGTCTGGCTGATAGTTGCCCAGCTCTTACTGTATGCCTGCTCCACTCCCCTCATGGAGTTGGTGATGGAGGTAGACAGCGTGGTGGACAGGTTCTCTGCCGCCGCAGTCACAAGGCTGGTGTTGGTCGTGATGCCGTTTGCCAGACCCTGCATAAAGTCCGGCATCCAGCTTTCCATATCTGCCAGAGGTCCTTCATCCGGCACAGAGAAGTGCAGGAAGGAACGGATACGGTCTGCCACTCCCGATACAGCACTTGCCACATCCTGAATCCTCGACTGGATACCGGACACAATGTTGCCGATCATGTCAGAGCCCCACGAGAACGCCTGTCCAGCCAGACCCTTGATAAAGGAAACTGCACTGTTAAAGCCGTTCGTGATGGTGGTCTTAATACCGGAAATCGTAGAAGAAATCCCGGATTTCATCGAGTTAAAGGCTGTGGTTGCCGCGCTCTTGATGCTGTTACTGAGGGACGAAACCGTAGACTTCATGGCATTCCAGCCGGAGGAAACCACCGATTTGATGCTGTTAACCACACCGGAGATCTTGCTGCTGATGGCGCTCCAGATGGAAGAAACCGTGGACTGGATCGCAGAAAGGACTGTCGAAATGACCGTCTTGATCGCATTCCATGCCGTACTCATCCGGGTCTGGATGCCAGTCAACAACGGAGACAGGAACGATACAATGGCATTCCACACCGTCGTCACTGCAGTCTGGATCGCAGTCAGCACCGTGGAGATAGCTGTCTGAATCGCTGACCAAACTGTAGAGAAAGTCGTCTGCAATCCAGTCAGCATCGGAGTCACGAAGGCAACGATGGCGTTCCAGATGGAAGTGATCTTCGTCTGAATTGCGGTCAGTGCTGCGCCGATCAGGATCTGGATCGCCTGCCAGATGGTCTCAAACAGATATTTGAACGCATCCAGCAGAGGCTTGATGGTGTTGTAAATGCCATTCCACACCGAAGTGATGGTCGTGCTGATGGTGTTCATGACCGTAGAGATCGCGGTCGAGATCGCCGTCCACACAGTTGTCACCGTGGTATGGATCGTATTCAGCACAGAAGAAACTGCTGTGGAAATGGCAGTCCAGATGGTGATGAAGGTCGTCTGGATACTCGTAAGGACGGTAGTAAAAAATCCAGACACTGCTGTAAATACAGTCGTTGCCACACTCTGGATAGCAGAAACTGTATTTGAAAAGAAGCTGCTGATTCCACTCCACACGGTCTCGAAGAAGCTCTTGATACTGCCCCAGACCGTCTGCCAGTCCGTACCAAACAGACCAAGGAACACATCCAGTGCGCTCTTTAGTGCGGTAAGAGTCGTGGAAAATACGGACTTCACACCTTCCCAGATGCTGGAGAAGATGCCTTTCACTGCTTCCCATGCACCGCTCCAGTTGCCAGAGAACACATTGGAAAAGACGTCGAATAGACCGAGCAGTGTATCCAGAACGACGCCAAGGATGGTGGCAATATTCTGGAACGCTCCCTCAAACAGCGGTGCAAGCACCTGACAGAAACCATCCCATACTGCCTTCAGTACCTCTGTGACATCCTTAAAGTCAAAGCCCAGTCCGTTGATCCGCTGTGTCAGCTGGTCGCAGAAGCCTTTCACTTTGGAAACAATGTCGTTCCAGATGCCGGTAATGGCAGTACGAAACTCCTCGTTGGTGTTCCAGAGGTTCATGAAGGCCGCCACCAGTGTACCGATGACCGCCACTACTGCTACAACCGGGCCGGACAGACCACCCAGAACCACACCCAGCTTGCTGAACACACCACTGGCACTGCCCACATGGGTGATGAGAAGCCGGACACCCTTTGCAAGAGAACTGAACCCCCGCATTGCTGTGCCGACGGTCGATATGGTCTTACCCAGCACAATGAGCAGCGGACCAATGGATGCTGCCAGTAGCCCGATCTTAATGATCGTTTCCCTGGTGCTCTCATCCATGCTGTTGAGCTTGTCCACGAACTGTTGCACGGCAGATACGATCTTGCGAATGGTGGGCATCAGGATATCGCCAAAAGAAATAGCCAGCTCCTCCAGCTGAGATTTCAGGATGGTGAGCTGACCATTTAAGTTGTCCTGCATGGTTTCTGCCATGCTCTCGGATGCGCCGTCACAGTTTTCAATGGCACCACGCAGTTTGTTGATGTCCGTCTCGCTGGAATTCATCAGGGCAAGGAAACCAGACATCGCATTCTTGCCGACCAGTGCCTCTGCATTGGATGCTTTTTCAGATTCGGTCAAGCCAGAGAATGCTACACGGCAGTCTGCGAGGATATCATTCAGGCTCCTCATGCTGCCATCTGCATTGCTGGTGGCAATCGTAACTTCACCGATGTTTTTACCGACAAAGGTCACTTCACCGGAAAGGTTGTTCATGATGGTACGAAGGGAAGTACCCGCCTGTGAAGCCTTGATACCACTGTTTGCCATCAGACCGATGGCTTCTGCGGTATCCTCTGCCGAGAACCCAAGCGCACCGGCGATAGGTGCACAGTACTTGAACGTCTCGCCCATCAAGCTGACGTTGGTATTCGCATTGGATGAAGCGGCTGCAAGGATATCTGCAAAATGCCCGGAATCCGCCGCAGACAAACCGAAAGCGGTGAGGGCATCCGTGACAATATCCGAAGTCGTGGCGAGGTCTTCACCGGACGCTGCCGCAAGGTTCATGATACCCTCGATGCCGTTCAGCATATCCCCCGTTTTCCATCCGGCCATGGCCATGTATTCCATCGCCGAAGCAGCCTCGGATGCGGAGAACTTGGTCTTTGCACCCATTTCACGGGCTTTTGCACGGAGCTGGTCGAAGTCATCCCCAGTCGCACCGGAAATGGCAGAAACCTTGCTCATCTCGGAATCGAAGTCGGCTGCGGTCTTCACTGCGGCAGTGCCAAGACCCGTTACAGCGGCAGTCACCGGCAGGAACTTCTTGCCGACATTCTCCACAGAAGATCCGATGTTCTGAAGCTTTTCTCCGGCTTCATCGATCTTGGCAAGCGTCGCATTGGTAGTAGCCGCCTGATCCTGTAAGGATCGCAGATTCTGTTCGGTCTCCACAATCTCACGCTGGAGGGCATCGTACTGCTGCTGGGTGATCTCACCGTTGGCAAGCTGCTCATTGGCCTGCTGTGCGGCAGTTTTCAGCGTTGCCAGCTTTTCCTTGGTAGCTTCAATGGCATCCTTAAGCATCTTCTGCTTCTGGACAACCAGTTCTGTATTGGAGGGGTCCAGTTTCAGGAGTTTGTTGACATCCTTCAGTCCGGACTGCGTCCCCTTGATTGATTTGTTTACACTTTCCAGTGCTTTGGAGAGCTTTGTGGTATCGCCGCCGATCTCAACGGTGATGCCCTGGATTCTGGATGCCATGTGGATGACCACCTCCTTGCAGGCATGAAAAAAGCCCATCTGCACGGGGCAGACAGGCAGAAAATAATCTGAAATTTACAATTCTGTCGTTGCTAAGCGACAGAAAAAGAGCTATACTTAAATTGAGAAATTGTACTCAAAGGAGGTATGCTCTATGAGTGGATATAATATTGACATTGCCGATATGCAGTGCTGGGTCTTTCGGATGGCTCAATCCAAATGGAAAATGTCTCCCAGCGACTGCGCAGAACTGTTTAAGAAATACGACATTCTCGGATTTATCGCTGACTGCTATGACATTCTTCATTTGAATAGCTACGAATGCGCTTTGCATGATGTTGAAACCCTGCTCAAGAATCGAGGTGTTACCGTATGATAGGACTTGAAGATGGAATGCTGCTCTACCACGGAAGTTATGTCAGTATTCCTGACATCGACTTAAGCCGCTGTATGGGTGGTCTCGATTTTGGTCGTGGTTTCTACTTAACCTCATCTTATGAACAAGCATATAACTATGTCCAGCTTTCTGTTCGCAAAGCAAAACACCTCGGTGCTGTTCCAAAAAACTTTGATCCAGCTGACGGACAAATATCCGTCTACAAATTTCACTATGACCCAAACATTCTCGCTTACTTTTTTCAAGAACCCAGTATCGAATGGCTGCATTTTGTAGCGGCCAATCGAAAGAAAGACCTCTTTCCTCAGCTTCTGAAAAAATACAACGTAATTGATATCATCGGTGGAAAGATTGCCGACGATCAGACAGCCCGTACCCTTCAGATTTATATCAGCGGTGAAGGTGCTGGTGAGCCTGGAACTCCAAAAGCAGACAAAGAAACGATTGAAAAACTTTTACCGAACCGTCTCAAGGATCAGTTTTGTTTCAGAACTCAGGATGCCGTCGAGCATCTTGAATTTATAAGGAGTGATCGCTATGGCGACATCAAATTGTGATAATGCTATAAACTATAAATCTACAGATTCTCAAAAGGAATGCTGCGCAGTAATTGCAATGCGCGAAGCTGTAGAAACCCTTGCAGCACGAGAAAAAATTTCTTACGAGGAAGCTCTTCTTCGTTTCACAAGTTCTCGTGCGTATGAAGCCCTCTTTGATTTTAACACAGAGATTTGGAAAGAAGGCTCTGATTATCTGCTGAGTCTTTATGACTACTGCACTTCCAAAAAGACTGCATAAAAGATAATTACTAGGAGGTGGTTTTATGAACGAGGTTGTCATCGATGATTCACAACGCGAAATGTGCGCCGTACTCGTTATGCGTACTATGCTCACAGACTACTGTAATGATACCGGTGTTTCCTTCAACGACATATTTTTTCGCTTTGTAACCTCTCCCGCATACAAAATGCTATTTGACTATTCCACCGGACTCTGGATGGAGGGACCCGATTATCTCCGCAACATCTTTGAAGATACCATGCAAACAAACACCTCTCTAAAGCAGACTGAATCTTACTTAATCTCTGAAGAGGAAATGCTTCGTCGCCTTGGCATCACTGAAGCTGACCTTGTCGGTTTTGAAGACGTGGAAATCGAATAGTGACAACATATATCCCACCCAGTCACATGGCTGAGTGGGATTTTTATGCCTTACCACCAGACGATTGTGCTTATTTTGTTCACAATATAAGCACGGTCGTCTGTTTTTCTTTCAGAATCTGTCATTAAAAGACATCCATATCGTGTTGAGAAGCCAGCTCTTTGTACGGATAGTCGTCGTTCTGCCGCTCTGTGAACATATCATTGACCAACCCGATTGTCAGCAGATCGAGATCGGCGATGCTGATACCGAGCTGTATACAACGCAGCAGAAAGAGCGGGGTGGTCATTTCCCGCTCACTTTTGCGAGGTTTTTTCTGGATTCCACCTCCGTCTGCACGTTGAGGCCCCACAGTTCGATCAGCTGGGGCAGGATCTGATAAATGGAGAAGGTGTTGAACTGGTCCAGGAACTCCTCTGGGCTGTCCGGCACATTGGCCGGGTCTGCATGACGGGCCATCAGCCACGCCAGATCCTCAAACATCTCCAGACTGAACAGGTCGAGGTTGGAATTATCCTCATCATTCTCTCCCACGCTCTTTTCCAGCTGGCGCAGGTCTTTGTAAATGTCACGGCCAAACTTGATGCGGTACAGGCGGGGTACAGCGGCACTTGCCTTAAAGGTAACTTCCTTGCCATCGATCTCGATTTTCTTTGTAACTGCCATAATCGTAATCCTCCAAAATTTCATGTAAAATTGGCAGAGCCGAAGCCCTGCCGTATATCGTGTTTCTTACTCTGCCGGGTCAATGCTGACCAGTGCATTACCGCCGCTCACAGTAGGCAGCTTTCCATCCCACTTCTGAACCTTCTGGTAATCGATCAGCGTATCGGACAGGCTTTCTGCCAGTTTGCGGTTTGCCTCTGCCTGTGCTTCTGCGGCAATGGAAGTCTTCTGGGCTTCCGCCTCTGCATTGGTGATTGCCACCTGCTTATCCGCTTCTGCCTTGGCAATGGCGGCTTCATTCTCGATCTTCTGCTTATCTGCGTTCTGCTGTGCAATGGACTTCTGCTGGATGGCTTCGTTATAGGCATCCTCGAAATTCATGTCGTTGATGACGACCTTGTTTACGAACACAACGTCCTCACCATATTTCTGCACAAGGGACTCTGCCAGCTTCTGCTGTGCCAGAGGCTCGATCTTGGTGCGGTTGGTTACCTCATTGGGGCCAAGTTCAGCCATTGCAGACTTGATTGCCGATGCCACCAGCTCGTCACCGACCAGATTCTTGATGTCGGACACATTCGCATACAGCCATGCACTCTTCTCAGGAAGCACCTGATAGGTCACGATGACATCAGCAGCATACACAGGGGTCTTGTCAGAGGCTTCGCCCCAGACCTGTGCTTCGATGTGCTTATCCTGCTGCTTGTTGTTGACCTTGTGAATGCTCTGCACAAAGGGGATGCAGAAGTTGAGCTTGCCGCTCTGGATGGTGGTCTCCTGGATCTGGCCGAAGCTGGTCTTCACGCCCGTGTAACCGGTGGGGATGATGTGGAACGAGCAGACAGCCAGTACCAGAACGATGATCACTGCGAACAAAGGAAAAATCTTCTTCATAATCGTATACCTCTTTATAATAATGTAAGCAGAGCCGAAGCCCTGCGGTGTGTGTCGGTCACTTAGCCCTGCGGCTCCTCGGTGTGACTGGTGTCTTCGGTGTCCACAGCTTCTGCCTGCGGCTCGTAGACCGCATCGTACCACTTGTTATAAACATCATCGGTGGTGTTGGTGCCGGTCTTTGCCTTGACATAACCGTTTGCCAGAGGGGTTGCCTGCAGGTTCAGGGTGTCTGTCTTGACTTCCTTGCTGTCCTCATTGGTCTCACCCTCGATGGACGGGCGGCTTGCCACACAGTTGTACAGCACATGACGGATGTGGCGCTGGTCGCCATCAAACTCGAACAGGAATGCGAAATGCTCCAGTTCCACATTGGCGTTCTCCGCAAGCACACCGTTGCCATCCAGTTCCTCGTGCATGATGTCCGTGAGGAAGCTCTCCGGGATCAGCGCGATCTCCAGATCACCCTCGTAGCCGGAGTTGTTATTCACGACATAGTAGGCAATATTGTCCGCATAGAACGGCTCGATCTCGCCATTGGCATCCATAGAAAGACTGACTGCACCGGGGATGCGGACCGGCTTTGCGTAAGTGACACTGCCATCTTCGTCAAAGGTTGCCTTTGCATAATGGCAGTTTTTCAGGCCAAATTTGACCTTATTGCTTTGCTTCGACATAGATTATTCCTCCTATCGCCCTGCGGCCGGCTTATATGGTCAGCTCATACAGGACTTCATACATCTTTTCGGTTTCGATCCAGACCTCGCTTTTCTCATAGTAAAGTTCGTGTGCGGTCAGGACTTCTTCAATGCTTGCTTCCATATCCGGGTCTTTGTAGTCGGTGTACACCTCAATGTCCAGCCGGTTGAAATGGTGGTACACAAGGTTATCCGCACCAAAGTTCTCAGCTTTCGGATACAGGAAGCAGATAAACGGTGGATCCGGGCTCTCCCCTTCTGCGAAATGGTCATACGCATAAGGAAGTCCCATCTCCTCCACCAGAGCTTTTACTTCTTCGTGGGTCATTGGTTCCTCCTTACTTTAGTGCCTTTTCGATGAGAGACTGGAGCTGCTCGATACCGGCCTGCTCTGCCGGAGCGATATGGGGTCTTCCTGCCACCCGTCCGCCGCCGCGCTTGGCATGACCTTTTTCCAGCAGATGTGCCAGCTGGTAGCGGTTCTTGGAATGCACCACCATCTGAAGGCTCTGGCTGGATTCGGACTGTTTGGTCGCCACCCAGCTTCCTTTGTATGCGCCCGTTCTGGACGGTGCATTGGCCGAGATCTGGTCTTTGACCGTTTTGGCAGACTTACGGACAGCACTCTTCACCTGCGTGGAAGCAAGCGTTGCATATTCTTTTAAGCCCTCGTTGATGGCATCTGCCATCTCATCAATGCTGACGGTTCTGCTCATCCGGCTGCCTCCTCTCCAGTCTGCAATGAATCTTCAGGATCTTCTTCTGATAGTTCATCGGGTCAACGGATTCGATATTGTAGAGCTGCTCCCGGAAGCGGATGCGGTAACCAGTGGAAGTTAATCCTCTGGTCTCGCTGCACCAGCGAACCGTAAACACCACGCTCTTCTGTTCGGCTGTGACCTCACCTTCTTCTTCCTGTGCCTGATAGGTCGAAGCGTAGGCAAAGCAGGTGAAATATTCCTCCCATGTGTTCCGATGGTTTCCGACCTTATCGGTCACAACCGTGCTTTTCTCGATTGTGATCCGCTCATTCAGTTTCTCGATCATCAGAACACCCCCTCCCTCACAGCAAACAGAATGGAACGAAGCGTCAGCATCAGCTGCTTATGGTCAGCTTCGTCCCGGTGCTCATAGAGATACCCCAGTGCATACAGAATCGCCACACGACAGGTGCTGCGCAGGGCTTCCAGTTCCCTTGTGGGCTGTACTCCGTTCTCGGCATCCTGGTCAGCGGCATTAACTGCCTCCCACTGGTCTTCCGAAAGACGGCCAACGTCCTTGCACATCTGCTCCGCAGAAGATAAAAGGATGCCGATCAGGGCATCCTCATCGCTGCTGTCCACGCGGAGATAGGTCTTCGCTTCGTAAATCGGAATCAGTGCCATAATCGGCTCCTCCTTTCCAGACTTTCTTAGCCCTGCGGTGCCATCTGCAGAAGCTGTACGGCTTCGGGCAGGATCAGCTTGCCATCCACACGCTGGGTGGTCAGAAAACCGACCTGATCAGTACGGGCATACAGCTCGTTCAGACGGCGGAAGGTGCGGTTCTGGCGGTCAGCCACCCAGTAGTAGCTGTAATCGCCAAAGGCCATGACCTTGCTGCCACCCTTGATCTCCGGCATGAAGGCGGAAGTCTTCAGCGGACGGTTCAGCAGGGTATCAGGCTTGCCGATCTCCAGACCCGGCTTCCAGATATAGTTGCCGTTGTTGTCCTTGATGGTCATCAGCTGCAGCACCAGGGCTTCGTTGCAGAGGAACTGTGCCTTCTTACGGTACGGAGCCTTCAGTGCATAGTAGAGCTTGAAGATCTCATCGAAGGTAACGGCATCCTTCTGGGCAGCGGTCACACCGACCTTGGCACCGCCGGTCTCAGCCAGCAGACCCAGAGGCTTGCCCACACCGTCACCGGTGATAAAGGCGCGCTCCTCTGCGTTGCCCATACGCACACCGAAACGGCGGGCAATATAGGTGGCGAGGTCAAAAGCGGAGTCGTTCAGCAACTCATTGGAGATCTTGATCATGGTGCCCAGCTTGTATGCAGACAGCATGGTCTGGCCGAAGGTAGTATCGCTCTCCGGGATCTCCTCACCCTCATCGATCCAGCTTGCCTCACCGGTATCCTCTGCGATGGGGATCTTACGGGTGCCGGAGCTGGTGCGGATGACCGTTGCCAGACCACGGAAGATGTTGTTCTCCTCCAGTGCCTCCACCAGCTTCTTCTCGAACTCATCGGGAACGGTAAAGCCGCCCTCGGTGTCCTCACCCACAGACAGGGCATTGCGGACCTCGCCGTAATGGCCACGGTTGCGGATCATGTTCCAGAAGTTCTCGGCATACTCGGCAGTGGCGGTCGGCTTGACATCCTTCTTGGCACCGTTCTTCGGGTCAGCATGGACAGGACTGGAAGTCGGTGCGGACAGCTGTGCCTCGATCTGTGCCTGCTGCTCCAGACGCTCGATCTCTGCACCCAGGTCCTTGACCTCCTGTGCCATCTTGTTGTACTGCTCCACGGCCTCAGCCTTTACCAGACCGTTCTCGCCGCGGTTCTTCTCCAGAAAGTCCTTGGTCTGCTCCCAGAGAGTGTTGCGCTTGGTGCGCAGTTCCAGAATCTTACTCATAGTGTTTGTCCTCCATAGATTGATTTGTGGTGATATAAAAAACAGCCTGAATGCACATCACTTCATGCACTCAAGCTGTTTCATCAGGATATTGTAGGGGATGCTGCCATCCTCGGTCTTGCCGTCCAGATCAAGGACAGGGCCGGAATTGGCAGGTGGTTCGGCCGGAGGTGTCGGCTCTGCGGACGGTTTCGGGTCAGCAGGCGGCTCCTTCGGCTCAGTGTGCTTCTGACCTACGTCTTCCGGCTTCACCCCCAGACGGTTCAGGACGATTAGATCCATCTGACGGCTGGAGAAAAGGTGCCCTGCCGTGTCCTTCTGGAACGGCTTCTTTTCTTCGCCCTCGCCCGGTTCACTGTCAGGGTCTTCTTCCGGATTCTCCGGGTCTGCCGGGTCACTGTCCGGCTCCTCCTCTTTCTTTGCAAAGAGAATCTCGTCTGCGAAGCCCAGCTCCACAGCCTTCTTCGCATTCATCCAGGTCTCATTGCTCATGAGGTTGGCAATACGAGCGTGGCTGAGTCCGCTCTTTGCAGCATAGGCATTGATGATGCTCTCCTTGACTTCGGTCAGCACCTCAATGGCTTTCTCCATGTCCTTGGTGTTGCCCATCGCAACCGTGCTGGGGTCATGGATCATCAGCATAGCAACAGGACTCATCTGAACAGTATCACCGGCCATTGCCACAACAGATGCAGCAGATGCCGCAATTGCATCGATCTTGACCGTGATGCTGCCCTTGTAGTCCTTAAGCATGGTATAGATCTCGGCAGCGGCGAACACATTTCCGCCCGGAGAGTTGATCCAGACGGTCACATCCCCCTCGCCAGATTCCAGCTCATCCCGAAACATCTGCGGCGTGATCTCATCACCCCAGAATGATTCCTCATCGATGGGACCTTCCAGCCGGAGGATTCTGGTGTCGTCACTGTTTTTGATCCAGTTCCAGAATTTCTTCATCGGGTTCTCCTTCTTTCATTCTTTCGTGGCTTACTCTCACTCAGCCGATTTTCGCTGTCAGGTTCTTCTTCCGGATCTTGTTCCTCTGGCTGTGTCTGTTTGGGCTGATTCTGCTGGACTGCGGCAGCTTTATTCTGCTGTGCCACTCCTGCATCTTTCAGCTTCACATAGCCGCCGTTCAGGTAGTAGTCGTCACCACCCTCCTCTGCCGGGATGAGATCCATGTTCTCCAGACGATGCACATCATTCGGAGAGAGGAAGCCGTTGCTGATGCCGGTCGCATAACCGTTCATCCGGCTCTGGTAGTCGCCACGAAGCAGACCGTCCACATTGAATTTTGGAAAGTAGGTATCCTGCTCCTCCTCCAGCAGCAGATCCTTGATGATGCCCTGCTCGATGCGGACAAGCCACGGAGTCAGGGAGTGCATCACGAAGTTCAGCGACTGGTATTCAATGTTGGAGAATGTGGCTCTGGACAGATCGGCTACCAGATGCGGAGGCACACGGAAGATGCGGCAGATCTCCGTCACGGAAAACTGCTTCGTTTCCAAAAACTGGCTGTCTTCCGGCGGCAGGGAGATTGGTTTGTAGGCCATGCCCTCTTCCAGCACTGCCACACGATGGGCGTTCGCTGCGCCACCATAAGCCGCTTCCCAGCTATCCCGGATACGGTTCGGGTCTTTCACAACGCCGGGATGCTCCAGCACACCACTGGGCTGTGCGCCGTTCTTGAAGAAAGAGGAACCGTATTTATCCACGGCAATGGAAGTGCCGAGGCTGTTCTTCATCATGGCGATCGGTGAGAAACCGATCAGACCATTAAACCCAAGCCCCGGCACATGGAAGATCTCGTCCCGGCGAAAGTAGAGGTCTTTATTCTGCTCTCCCGGAACTTCATCCGTGTAGGCGTGGTAGATATAGTAGAGCTCGCCACTCTCATCTCGGTCGACTTCGACATTTTCCGGCAAAAGCGGATACAGCCCCAGCACCGTGTTCTTGCCATCCCGGACGATCTGTGCGTAAGCGTTGCCCCAGAGGAGCAGGTGGGTCATCAGTGTTTCCCAGAAGACAAAGGATGTCATCTCCGGGTTGGGCTGGCGATACAGAATCTTATACAGCGGATGATCCCTCGCCTTTTCCTTGTTGCCGTTATCGTCTGTCATCCGGTACAGATGCAGCGGCAGTGCCGCAATGGACTCTGCCAGCAGACGGACACAGGCATACACAGTCGGGATCTGCATGGCTGCTTTCTCATCCACCTGCTCCCCGGCATTGGAGCGACCAAACACAAAGGTCTGCCCGGAATCGCGGACGTTATCCGTGACCTTCGGCAGACCTTCTTTTGGCTGTTCTGTTTTGGGAGAATCCCTTGGATTCTCAAACCCCATCCATTCCCAGAATCCCATTAAGCCTTATCCCCCTTTTCCAGTTCCGGCAGACCGGCAAGGCTGGTACCGAGGGACGCAACACCTGCCACGATCACTGCACTGCCGACCGCCATCCAGTCCACCGTGCCGCCGGGCATCTGTGTCACGACTAGGGCCGCGCCGGTCTGGAACATTGTCTTTGCAGCACGGATGCCGGCTGCCTTCCACCATTCTGCACTCATCAGATACTTCATTGTGTTTTCCTCCAAATCTTCATATCAAAAAACGATCATGTCACGTTCGTCATAGACGCTTCCCTGCTGCTGTCCTTCGTTTCGGATGCAGCGGTCCAGTGCCATGATCGCAGCGACGATACCATCGATCTTCTCCGGCGATTTTGCCTTTGTCGGCTTGATATTGCCTGCCGGGTCGGTATCAACGACCACATTCCCCGCCATCCATGCCATGACCGGGTTGCCGCCGTGGGTAATACGCCCTTCCATCAGGAGCTTGTAGAACTCTTTGGTAGGCGGGCTCATATCTTTAAAACCCTGACCGAAAGGCACGACCGTAAATCCCATCCCCTCAAGGTTCTGGGTCATTTGCACCGCTCCCCAGCGGTCAAAGGCAATCTCCAGAATGTGATAGGTCTTGCCCAGCTCCTCGATGACTTTTTCGATAAATCCGTAGTGGATGACATTGCCCTCGGTCGCCATCAGGTAGCCCTGCTGATACCAGACATCATACGGAACGGATGCCCTGCGCACACGCTGGGGGATCGTATCCTCCGGTATCCAGAAAAACGGAAGCATGATGTACTTCTCCTCTGGAACTCTGGGCGGGAACATCAGCACAAAAGCCGTGATGTCTCCAGTGCTGGACAAGTCCAGTCCTCCATAACAGTCACGGCCTTTAAGTGCTTCCATATCGATTGGCTGATTGCCGAGGTCATAGATGTGTTCCGGGATAAACCGGGTCAGCGAGGACACCCACATGTTCAGACGAAGCTGCTTGAACACATTCTCCTCTGCCGGGTTATCCAGTGCTTCCTGATATGCATCCCGGACACGCTGGATCTGAATGGTCTGCCCCAATGAGGGATTTGCCTTATACCAGTTGGCTTCATCATGCCAGTCATCCTCATCTGTCAGTCCATAGACCACAGGATAAAAGGTGTGGTCGATCTTACGTCCAGCCAGCAGGTCAAGGGCTTTCATGTGGAGCTCGTAGCAGATGCTCTCCTTGTCCGTGCCGGCCGTGGTGATCAGGAAGAACAACGGCTGCTCACGGGCATCACCGGAACCTTTGGTAAGGACATCGTAGAGTTTTCGGTTTGGCTGGGCATGAACCTCATCCAGCACCAGACCTGACACGTTCAGACCGTGCTTCGTACCAACTTCGGCAGACAGAACCTGATAAAATCCTGCGTTCCCGTAGTTCACGATGCGCTTGGTGGCTGCCATGATCTTGCACCGTTTCAAAAGTGCCGGGGTCATCTGCACCATCTGGTGGGCAACATCAAAAACAATGGATGCCTGCTGGCGGTCAGCCGCCGCACCATAGACTTCGGCAGATGGCTCATTATCGGCAAAAAGCAGATACAAGGCCACCGCAGCGGCAAGTTCGGACTTGCCGTTCTTCTTACCTATTTCGACATAAGCCGTGCGAAACTGACGGTTTCCCTTTTCATCCACGATGCCGAACACATCCCGGATGATCTGCTCCTGCCAAGGAAGCAGCCAGAACCGCTTGCCCGCCCACTTGCCTTTGGTATGACGCAGGTTTTCGATAAAAGTCACTGCCCGGTCTGCTTTTGCAGCATCGTAATGGCAGGTCGGAAGCATGAACCGGCTGGGTTTGTAGTCCTTCAGTTTCGGATAGTTTTGGGGTCTGCACTCTGCCATCAGCTTCCACCTCCTCCCAGCAGATTCTCCATCTCATCGGCTACATCTGCGGGGCCGCCGTCCGAAGCAATGATCCGGCTTCGGGAGGACGGGGTCAGACCGAACTGCTCTGCAAACTTGTTCATGATCTTCAAATAGGTCTGGGCGATGGACACCTGCGGCACCTGCTGCCAGTACCCGGACGGGGTCTTGACGATAGTGCCGTGCTGGGTGATGAACTCCTCTGCCTCCTTCCATCGGGCATACGCCTGACAGTAACCGGCAAAGGCCGCCATGTCCACTTCGGTCAGGATGCCGATGGCTTCCATCTGTTTGGCAAGTCTACGCCACTCTTTCTTTGCTTCCGGCTCCAGCCACTTCGGACAGGCCGGTGCTTTCTTATTGGGCTTCGGTTCGCTGGTGTTCAGCGGATGCTTGCCCGGATTACCTTCCAGTTCCTTCATGGCGGTCGGCTTTGGTTTTCTGCCTCTGGTAGCCATTGGCATCTCCTCCTTTCTGCAAAAATGGGCATAGAAAAAGCCGGGATGTATTTCTACACCTCGGCTTCAGCGGTATCCAAATTTTAGATTCTTGCCAGAAGTTCAGTCGGCGTAAATGCCATTACTCTACTCTGGGTGAAATCCTTCAGATTTCTTGTGATAATATAGTCGGCATGGACAGATTCCGCAGTTGCGCTTTGAACAGCATCCTCGAAATCTTTCCATTTCATATTCACAGCTCTTTCCAGAACTGCCGGACTGAAATCTGCAAATTCAAAAATCAGATTCAGCTTACGAAACACTTCCTCAATCTGATCCGGTGTCAGTTGCTTTCTCATGACATACATCATATTGGCATAAGTCAATGTTGAAATGTAGCCCTTTGCCTGTTCTGTCTCGCAGAGCTTCCAAATCATCGAAGAGTCTTTGACAAATTCCGGTCGATTCAGAAGAACATCCAGCACAATATTGGTATCAATCAACAGAACCATACTTTGCCCTCATGCTTTCTGCCTTGACCTCATCCAAGTCATAGTCTTCCTTCAAAATTCCAGTAAGGGAATCTGTCAGATAAGACACAGTGGCATCTTTCGGAATAAACCGGCCGACTTCCCGTCCATTCTTTGTCACGATGATTTCCTGTCCGGACATCACAAGATTCAGATACCTTCCGAAATTGTTCTGCATTTCGGTTGCAGTTGCGGTTGCAGTAATCATATCATCGCCTCCTTATTTTAGCTAATTTTATTATACTTCAAATTAGCTATTTTATCAACCTGTCCGCAAAATATATTTTAGAAACACATCGGATACGAGGCACAGCCCCTTTTCGAGGCGTGTACCTTTTGGGTGCTGTTAGGCGTTGGGGTTGGCTTCCTTCCAAGCCTCGTATTCATCGATCAGCTCCGCTTCCTCGATGACCTGCCAGACGCTGCAGAAGCGGCTTCTCTGCTGCTCGATCTCCGCTTCCGTCCAGTCTTCCGGCTTGCGGCTCATGTCGTGGTAGGCATCCATCTCCGCTTTCGTCCGGAAGAAAAGGATCTGCTTCAGCTTCAGCGTTTCCTCGTTATTCCGCAGGCTGTACCGCTTGTCTTCTACCGCCCTGCAAAGGCTTCCGAGATCGTTGCAGCTGAGGGTCATGTCCTGCTTGAAGGCGATCTCGATGCCGATCAGCTTCTTCTCGGTGTCAGCTTCCTGAATGTTCTTAAGGTAGGTTTTTGCTTTGTTCGTCATGGTCTGTATCCTCCGTGTGTTTTGTTTTCCGTAGGGCTTTTCCCTTCGTTGTGACTGTATATTACCGTCACTGCCCGGACATAGCAAGCGGCTATGCTGCACGATCATACACACCTCTTTTTGTCGGATTTATGTGTATTTCCACACTGGAAGAATCCGCCACTACGAGCAAAAGCCCCCGAAGGAGCTCTGCCCTTTTTCAGTGTGCGTTCTTGATGCACCACTCGATCGCGTGACCGGCATCCGTGTAGATCTCATCGGAAATCTTCAGAAGCTCCAGTCGGCACTCAATCGGTGACCAGCCTTCCTCTGGGTCTTCCACAAATCCGTATACCGCTCCCTCCAGCATGCCGTTCCAGTTCATCTGGGCAACCAAAACCCGGTCACCGAACTGCATGATGCTGTCGTAGCAAGGTCTGAGTCGGTCGTAGAAACTCTCAATGCTGATGTTGTTTTCTGGAAAGTCGATCAAATGCTTTTTCATGGTAAAATCCTCCGTGTTTTCGTTTTTCCCTTGGGGCTTTTCCCTTTCGGTATGTGCATATTACCGTCAGGTGCAAAGGATAGCAAGCGGCTAAAGTACACGATCCTCCGCCTGGAATACCAGGCAGAATGTACATCACTCTGCGTCCTGCTCCATGAGTTCCACAATGGTATCGTAGAAGAACTGCGGGTCATATGCCAGCGGTTCCCGTCCGGCTTCCTTGTCCATCCTGACTTGGTCTTCCACCATATCCTCGGCAGCCTCCAGCGTGAAGGCATCCTTATCGCTGTCATCCATGTGGTTGTAGATTTCCACGATGACATCCATCATCCGTTCTTCCATGTGTGCTTCCCCTTCATCCACACCCCCACATCTGCCCCAGTCTGGGGCGTTGTCGGTTCATTCGGATTGTTTTGCCACCCGTGGCACAAGCCCCTGTGTGGGGCTGTGTCGGGGGCTGTCGGTTTATCTGTTCATCCGTCCCAGCAGGTAGGCTTCCTCCATTGCTTTCTGGATGCCCCAGACCGGAACCTCAATGAAGTCCTCGCTGTCATTGTCGCGGGCTTCGAGGTCGCCCCGGCTGTCTACCGCTGCCATCAGGCGCTTGGCGATCTCCAGCAGGGCTTTTTCTTCTTCCTTGGTAATGTTCTTCTTCATGGTGGTTTCCTCCGTTTTTCTTGGTTTTCCGTTTCGGTATGTGCATATTACCGTCTATATCACACACTATCAAGCGGCTATACTACACAAAGATAGCTGCCCGGAACTGTGCGTATTACAGCAGAAGAAAAGGGCTGCCGTTACCGGCAAGCCCCATGTGTTTCTCTGGCTTAGTAGTCTTCTTCGTCCTCGTAATCTTCCTCTTCGCCCCAGTCATCTTCCTCTTCATCCCAGCTGTCATCCTGGTCTTCTTCCTCATCCTTGAAGTCCCACATATCTTCGGTCGGCTGGTTTCTAAGGTCTGGGTTCTGCTCAACATAGTCGGCAACCGCTCCGCAAAGGATGTCCAGAACCTTTTCGTAGGCTTCCTCACTGTAGACTGCCCAGGCATCTGCAGTCAGCTTTGCGATTTTGTCGTTGCCCTTGGCTCCAAGGAACCGCCCTGCAGGGTTGCAGGTTTCCTTGCCGTAGCCGATGCCCAGCTGGTCGCCGTCGTTGTAAAAGCGGTATCCGATGCGGCTCATTGCCCTTACCAGCTCCCCTGCGAGGCTGCCTGCCTTGCCCGTCTCCGGCACCAGTTCCTTAAAAAGTTTATTGATGCGGTCTTCGTTTTTCGTCATTGTCGTATCCTCCGTTTTTGTTGTTTTCCCCTTTCGGTGACTGTATATTACCGTCACCTCGGAACACTATCAAGCGGCTAACCTACACGATCATTTGACCCTGTAATTGTCATATTTATGTGCTTTTCATGCCAGCTTTCGAAAGACAGACACGAGCAAAAGGCTGGTCATTTCCAGCCCCTTGCGCCTGTCGGTCTTGCCTTTAGCGGATGATTTCGAGGTAGCTTACGTTGCCCCAGCAGTCCGTTCCCTTGAAGCGGATGCGCTTGTCGTTCTCCCTGTCGAGGGTGAATTTCCGAAGGAGCTTCATCTTCTGGATGCGGTTCAAAAGGTCCTTGCCGTTCTTCGCATCCTCAACGGCATCCCTGATCTCGACCACCGCACTGTCGCTTCCGTACCAGAGGTTGCTGAGTGCCTCTGGAATTCCGTTTGCAAGATAAAGGTTGATTTTTGTGTAGGTCATGTTTTTGTTCTCCTCTCAAAATGTCATCGTTTCCAGAATCTCATCCATGCCTGTCTCCCAGTCATGGCGGCTAAATTCAATTTTGCTGTACATCTCTGCGCTGTCCGGCTCATCGAAAAGCCGGAAGCATTCTCTTGCCAGCTCCTCGCTGGTGTGCTGCTGGATTTCATCCGGCTGTCCATCCAGCCGTGTAAAGGTGATCTCGTAAGTGTAGCGTTCCATGTTCTTTGCCCCTTTCGTTTTTGGTAGCTGTATATTACCGTCACTGCCGGATACTATCAAGCGGCTAAAGTACACGATCATCTGCACCCTGATCTGGTGGATTTATGTGTTTATCCGGGGAGGTTTCCCTCCCCGTTTTCTTAGCTGAACATCTCTGCCGTGTCATCGTCGATCCAGAGGTGCATGCCGTCTGCTTCCATGATCGCGTGGTCTTCATGAACCTCGGTGATGATTCCTTCTCGGCTTCCGCTTCCATCGAATTCGTCCCAGTGCCATGTTGTCTTTCTCCCTTTTTTCCATGTTCTCCAATCAGTCATTCTGCTGTCCTCCTTTGCTTTTTGTAGCTGTATATTACCGTCACTGCCCTGTGATAGCAAGGCCATACAACGTCATATTATCAACGATCTTCGCCCCTCATGTTTGGTACATATATAACCCCTGATTGACTTGCTATATATGTGTTTCTGCGGCATTATACACACAACGAAAGCAAAGAAAACCAAACCAAAACGGAGGACAAAAACCATGAAAAAGACCATTACAGAAGTTGAAACCGCAATCGAAAACCGCATCGCAGAGCTTGAAGAAGAATACGAGCTGGACATTTACGACCGCAACGACATCCGGGAAGAAGAATACCAGAAAGCCGGATGGCGGCACGACCCCTTCCCAGAAGAGTTTGAGGAAGAGGACGAAGAAGAGGAAGAAGATTGGCACTACCACAGCATGGAAGAACGACTGAACGAGGTCGGCATGAGCATGAGGGATTTCTTCTAAGGAATCCCAAAAGGCTCCCCCAGCAGAAGCTGGGGTTCTGCCTCGTATCCCCCGTTTTGGTTTGGTATGATACACAAAACCGCTGCCAGATGTTTGTGTACATTATGGCGGCGGTTCTCCTTGCTATCGTTGCTTTCCAGAGGTAATATACAGTAAACTGGAAGGGGGTTCTCATTCTTTTGAGGCCCCCATTTTCCGTCTAATCGGCTTCGCCCTGCATTGCCTGATGCATCACCCTGCGGTTATGCGCTCTGGCTTTCTTTTTCAGGTCCCTTTTCCATCTGCGGATGGTCACCGCCTTGCAGTGGTTTCTCGACCATTCGTATTCATCCAGAATGTATCTGCCGCCGTGTTCCCTCTCGCCATAAGCCGGCATCTTCCTGTGTCCCATAGGCCCCTCCTGTTAAACCAAGCCCTCCCGGTCTTTTCTGGCCGAGAGGGTATTTTTCTGATCGTGGTATCTTATTCCGGCTTCGTTCCGTCATCCATCTGGATGACTGCCATCTGCCCGAACATGCTGACGAATGCCTCCGGCACCCAGAAGCGTTCCCTGAATTTCCGGATCAGATCCTGGGGCAGCTCTGCGAAATCTTCCTCTCCCAATCCGCAGATGAAGAAGTTTCCCTTGATAGGCTGCTCCAGTTCCGGGATGTATCTGCTGAATGACTTCTCAGTGAATAGCCCGTTGTCATCGGTGACCAGGGCGGCTCGTTCTTCCCACGGGTAGGTGGCTGTGATACAGTCACAGTCGAGGATGCGGTAGAACTCTTTCAGGGAGTTTTCAATGTCCACCACCTGCGGATGCTCCATCGGTTTAATCAGAAGAACTTTCATTCGACCCATCCCCCTTTCACGATTGCCCAGTCTGCAAGATGCATCTTCTGCTGTCCGCCCCATGCAATGTCCTCTAATGCTTCCTCCGTTCCGCAGCGGTTGCAAATCTGGATGTCCGCCCTTCGGCTGAGTGCCTGCTGCTGATGGTCGTAGCAGTCGGGCTTTGCTCCGCACCTGGGGCAACGTGGGCCGGTCTGTCGCGTTTTACCAAGGCGGTCGAGCGACACCTTGACCTCGGCATCCGTTGCCACACGGTGGCAACTGTCCGCGCCGTAGGCAACGTTAAGATGGCTTCCGGTGTCCCAGTTCACCAAGATGTTTCCGGCATCATCGACCCCGTTGCAGGTTCCCTGCGTTCCGATGGGCGGTGCCTGCCTGTCATCCATCTCATCGAGGACGATCCGGCATCCGACCGGGAACTCTTTTCTCAACTTCTTGACCATTTTCTGATCTGCGAAATTCATGCCTGCACCTCCTCGATCATCCGCTGGGCGGCATCCTTATCCATGCATTCCTTCAGCGCACCTTCGAGGATGTGCATCGGGAAGTGGAATGCCTTGTAGCCGTCATGCAGGACTTTGTAGTAATACCGGCTCGGTGCGCGGCGTCCGAAGTCGTTCTCCATGATATATACCATTGCGGTCACCATCTCCGGTTCTGCCCCTTCCCGGAGCAGTTCGATGTTCAGGTCTTCCTTGCGGTAGTAATTCGGGTAGCCCTCATAGAGGTCGAGGTTTCCTTCGTCCCTTTCCGAAATCTCCCACACCAGAACCGGCGTGTTCTTCTTCGGATTTGGTGCGATGGTGGCGCAGCCCCGGAACAAAAGCTCCCAGCCTGCCAGCACCGCCTGCCCTGCAATTTTTGCATCCGGACACCGGTATGCCATCTGCTCCACCGACAGGTTGCTGCCGTAGGCGATGTAATATTTCTTGTTCTTCATTTGAATCTCTCCCTTCGGTTTTCTCCGCTCTTGTCTGGCGGTATGGTATATATCACTCTTCTGCCCCGATTTATCAAGGCCGATGAGCATCATATACTGCACAATGTTTTTTGCTTTTGATCGTGTACTCTTACATCATCTGCTGCTTCTTCAGATACCGGATGGCTTCCGCCCTTCCGATACTAGCTGCCAGTCCACGCTTCAGTGTGTCCAGCGGAAATTCCCAGTCGCTGTATCCGCCGCGCAGCAGTTCAAAATACTCGGCATCCGGGCAGCCAAGCCGCCGGTCCTCGTGCATCACATAAGCGATGCAGGGCTTTGCCTTTTTCATGCGGTTCCCGTTCAGGTTCCAGACCGGAAGCTGAAACTGTTTCTTGTAGTAGTATCTTGGGCAGCCCTCGTACCGGTCCAGCAGGAGCTCATCATATTCCGAGAGCTTCCAGACCACTGCCGGTACGCTTTCATTGACGTCCTGCTCAATGGTGGCATAGCAGCCGGTCTTGCTCTTTTTGAACAGAAGCCGGTAGCCCTTGATCTCGGTCGTGCCGACCACCACAGCATAGGGGCATCTCTTTCCCATCCGCTCCATGTCGAGGTTGCTTCCGTAGGCAAGATAATATCTGGATGGGCTTCGGCTGATCAATTCAAACATCCGCCTCACCGTCCTCCCTGCCAGTGAATTCCACGCCCTGGAAATCATCTGTCCCAAGCTCAATCTGGCTGTCCTGCCACCAGTCCTCTGCCACTCGCTGGGCTTCCTCCACGGTCGGCTCTTTCATTTCGGATTCATAAATGGTCACCGTTCTCTGGTAGGTCTCGATGATGGTCACCTTAAAGGTCCTGCCGCCCGGTGTGCTTTCATTTTTTAACGTGCTTTTCATAAACCTGCACCTCCTTCTACCACCTCAAGGGCGGTTGCCCGCCCAAAAGGTGCCCGTACAGCTGGCGCTTATTTGTTGCGCCATGCTGCGTTGCCCTCCATATTCCGCAGAAGGATTTCCCTTGCCGTTGCGAACTCCTCACCAATGAATCCCAGCCGGAGCATCCAGCACCGCATTGCGTATTTGTCGTTGTCGGTCTGCTGGGGCTTCGGGCTTGCCGTTCTGACCATCTTGGCAAGCTGGCTCATTGCGAGGCAAAGCTGGATGTAGGCTTTCATCTCACCGGCATGCAGCCCGTTACGCTTTCCGTCCGCTGGGTCTGCGAATTGGAAAAGGCGGAATTCAATGGTTCCTTTTGTAAAGGTGGCATGGAGGTTCAGCATATGGTACCGGCTTGAATTGTAGTGGGCATTCCGGTTTTCCCAGCTTGAACCGTTGCCTTCGTACCAGATGTCTTCCAGCTTGCGCATGGTGGTCGGCTTCTCGCGGTTCAGCCGGTCAAGGAAGCGATGGTTGACCACCTGGCAATAATGTCCGGTGCGCCCCGCGTCAATCCGGATGGCTCTGCCGATCTGCTGTTCGTGCGCCGCCATGATGTTCACAAGGTTGCGGATGGTCTTTGCGGTGTGGTCGCCCTTGCCGATGTGGATGTGGACCCCGCATCCGCGGCTTGGGCTGCTCTTTGCTCCTGCCTTGCGGAGCAGCCGGATAATCTCCTGCAGGGATTCGATGTCGTCGTAGGTTAGGATCGGGGTGACCAGTTCGCATTTTTCTGCGTCCGGTCCGTAGATGCTCACATCCCTCTGGAATTTCCAAACCCTGCCCTGTCCGTCCTTGCAAGCCCAGCTGTAATATCCGTACTCGCTGGCGGCGTTCCATGCTCTGGTTCCGAAGTACTCGGCGACCTTTCTTGCCGCTTTTTCTCTGGTGATGTTGTTCATCTCGATCTCAACTCCGATGGTCTGGTTCTTCATGGCTTCAATCTGCTCTCTTGTTTTATCGTTCATGGTATGTTCTCCTTTGTTTTTTCCTTGTTTTCCCTTTCGGTATGTGCATATTACCGTCAGGTGCGGATAATAGCAAGGATATAAGAGAACATATATTCGACAAATATGGGGCGGAATGATCGTGTACATTTCTGCGGTTTATCCGCTTGATAATGTACATTTTCAGAGCTAATATCGGTACAATGGAAGAGGGTCTCACTTATTTTCCGGCCCCCATTGGGGGCTTGGGAGCTTACGCTCCCGCCTCCAGCATCTGCGCCGTATTCGCCCCACAGTCGGGCTGTGTCGGCTGGGCTGCATCCTGTGCGACCGTTTCCCCAGTGGCAGGATTGCTGTTCTGTGCCGCCTGTTTCGCGGCTTTCAGGGCATCCCGTTTTGCCTTTTCCCTTGCAAGGAACTTCTGTGCTTCCTCATCCGTCCGGAAAGCCGCATGGCCGGAAAGATTCTCCATGAGGATCTTGCGGGTCTCTTTGAAATCCGGACCGTTCATCCCAAGCCGCAGGAGCCATGTGCGGAGTGCATACTTCTCATTCTCATCGTTGACATCCTTTGCCTGGATGCGCTTCTGGCTGATCGCCTGCTGGTTCATCAGAATGGCAAGGTGACCGAAAGCCGTCAGATGATCATAGTCGGAAGCCGTCGGGAATCCTGTGAAGGAAACCTTTTCTTCTGTGATCACCAGACCTTCCATCGCAGTCCCGCACTGTGCTTCGTAACTTTTAAGCGCCTCGATGAAGTTTGCCACCGTGTAGGTGCAACTGTCATCCCGCAGTGTTTCGACCAGGTCGGTTTCCACATGGAAGTGCCCGCCCGTTGCCTTGCTGATGAGTCGGCCCCGGCTGTAGATGAGGTTGACCAGATTGCGAAGGCTCACGCCGTTATGTTGGCTGGTGGGGAAAGCAAGTTCCAGATCCAGCGGCACTTCTTCCGGCTGCTCTTCTGCTTCCGGCTGCTCTTCGCTTTCCGATTCCTCTGCATCCGGCTCATCCTCTGTTGCACCATCCTCTGCCGTATCATCCGGCTCCTCTTCGGTCACAGGCTCCGCTGTCAAATTCTCGGTCGGCTCTGTGTTTTCCGGCTGGTCATCCGTGCTCTCAATGCTCTCGCCGCCGCGGATCAGTCCCTCATTCAGCAGGGTCGTCAGCAGCTCGGCATCTGCATTCTCCGGCTCGACCAGAAGATTGCCGTCCCGGTCGATGGTGTAGTTGCCGATGTCATAAGCATACAGCGGTGCTCTGGTGTAGTAAGGATGGATACCCGTCAGCTCCTCCATGCGATTTGCAAGTGTCTTGCGGTCGGCTATGTTCAATTCAAATTTCAACATAATTCATTGCCCCTTTCGTTTTTTGTCTTTGTACGTCCCGATGTTTTTTTCGGTAGCACATATATCACTCTGAACCGGTCAAATAGCAAGGCCATTTCCCGATATTCTTCATGTTCGACCAATTACACAAGGGACTGCGAAATCTGTTGTGTAAATAGGACCAATATGTAAGCCCACCATATCACCAGGTCGCTTTCTACCTAGTAATATAGCGGGCCAGTTTATTCTTCCAGACCTGCACACCATGCGATGCCGGCCAGAACAAAAAATGCGTTGGCTAAGCATATGCCGTTGCCCCAGATACGGTACTCTGCCGAATCCGTATACGGGTCAGCCAGCCATTTCCGGATCTGTTTCTCCGTTTTCGGCTTCTTGGCGTGGGTCACGATCTTGCGGTGCGTTTCAAACACATCTGCCCAGAACGCCAGCTCTTCTTCGGTCGGATCTTCTGTTCCAAGGTTCCGGCACCACCAGTCCGGGAAGCCCTGCAGTCTGGCACACTCGGTCGGTGTCAAGCGGCGGACGGTATAGGTCACAGGTGTCGGCTGCGCTTCCGGGTTATCGATGACCAGACGGTCATTGAAAGCATCCTGCCCGTTGAAGCCGCTTGGATGCGCCCCGGTTGCCACCGTTCCCATGACACCCTCGTTCAGATGCGGCACCGGTGCGACGGTGGTCGGGTCTTTGTAGTCCCGTGCCATCAGAGTCGGTGCGACTTCTTTTGCCACCTGCATATAGGAGCCGGTGGTCATGGCATACACATCCTCCGGTGCGCAGACTGCATGGCGGTCAGTGGCATCCAGTGTAAAGCAGACATCCTCATTGACTCCATCCCCCTGCGGACCGTTCTCATCCTTGCGGCCGATCATGTTACCCTGCAGGACGAAGGTCTGCTGCTTCATCCCCGGCTCTGCTGCAAGTGCCGCTGACTTCTCTCCCAGATCCCGGACTTCATCCCTCTGGTTCTGGGTAAAGGCGACCGGCTCTACCACGCAGATACCGCCCTGATTGCAGGTCGGATCTCCACCACTGCGGTCTAGTGTCCGGGAGGTCTCCGCTTCATAGAAGCCGCTATGCGGATTATCGGACATCATGGAGTGGCTGGCTTTAGAGCAGACACCGTAGCATTTCGGAACGAACAGTGTCTGGTCGTTGTTGCAGCCGAGGGTAGCTGACTTTTCTTCCTGCCAGATAGCGCCCTTGCCACCGCCTTCACACCCGGAACGGATCTTCAATGTGACCGCCGGAGAGTTTTCAACTTCTTTCACCGGGCTTTCCACTGAATTTTCAACAGCGTCCATGACCATCGGGACATTACCGCCACCCGTACCACACCGGCTTGTCAGTGTCTGCACCTTACCGTCCTCGGAAATCTTCACCCGGCTGTCCGCAGGATGATTTTCCAGTGCGATGGCGGCCGGCACGACACCAGCCCGGAGGGTCGGTGACCGTTCCTCTTCGTATCCAATGCTTCTGGCATTTGCGGAATGCTCGGTACAGAAACCAGCGGCTTCCATAACACACGGCGGATGATGTGCCTCCGCACGGAGGGTGGCTGTCACCTCTTCCGTCACATCCATTCTCTCTCCGCCCTGATCGTTCAGACAGAGCCGTCCTCCTGCTCCACTGCAGCCTGTCTCTCCAGTGCTGCTTTCAGCACCGGCGGCAGCTCTTTGCCACGCACGGAAGCCCTCCGCAGAATACCGAGACACGCCTTCGGACTCAAATAATACCTTTTGGGCACTCTGGTCTGCAAAATCTGCGACAAGGTAGATACGTTTTCTTCTTTGGGGAACGCCCCACCATTGTGCATCAAAAACTCGATACGCGACGCTCCATCCGTCTCCCACGTAGTAGTCAGCGTCGGGCCATCCTTTCTTCTCAGGCGCAGGCACCGAGGCGGACGGTTCTTTAACACCGATGACGGCTTCGAGGACTGCTTTGAAGTCCTGTCCTTTGTTTGAGGAGAAGGCCCCTGGCACATTCTCCCACACGATAAATCTTGGTTTTTCACCATTGGTCTTACACCTCATTTCCTTCACGATTCGGATTGCTTCGTAAAACAGGCTGGACCGTGAACCATCCAGACCGTCCCGCTTACCCGCGATGGACATATCCTGACAGGGACTGCCAAAAGTGATGATGTCTACAGGAGGTAGGTCTGCACCGCTGATAGTAGACACATCTCCATAATGCTTCACCTGCGGCAGACGCTTGGTCGTGACCCGGATGGCAAACGGCTCGATCTCACTGCTCCACACCGGAGTGATCTGCCCGGTCAAAAGCCCGCCCAATGGAAAACCCCCGGAGCCATCAAAGAGGCTGCCGAGGGTCAGCTGTTTATTCTCCATCAGCGACCTCCCTTTCCGGCTCGAAGGTCGCCACTTCCTCGAACTTCAGCTTCTGACTGTCACGGATGACATACACATCATCGTAGTGACCCTCGCTGTGTTCGATATAACGCTTCACGATCACATCCACGAACTTCGGGTCCAGCTCGATGCCTCGGCACACACGGTCGGTTTCTTCGCAGGCAATCAGGGTAGAACCGCTGCCAAGGAACGGATCGAGGACGATGCCGTTGGTCATGGTGGAATTTCGGATCGGATAGCTCATCAGGCCGATGGGCTTCATGGTCGGATGGTCCTTGTTGGACTTCGGCCGGTCATACTCCCAGATGGTCGTCTGCTTCCGGTCGGAATACCACTGGTGTTTCCCCTTCTGCTTCCAGCCGTAAAGACACGGCTCGTGCTGCCACTGGTAAGGACTGCGTCCCAGCACCAGAGCATTCTTCTTCCAGATACAGCACCCGGACAGGTAGAACCCTGCATCCTTGAATGCCTTTCTAAAGTTCAGCCCTTCCGTATCTGCATGGAAGATATAGATGGAGCCGTCATCCGCCAGATGCCCGTGCATCTGCTGGAACGCTGCCAGCAGGAACTGGTAGAATTCCGAATCGCCCATGTTGTCGTTCAGGATCTTGCCAGCCGTTTCTTCCACATCCACGTTATAAGGGGGATCGGAAAGTACCAGATTTGCCTTGGTGCCGTCCATCAGGGTATCGTAGCATTCTGCTTTGGTAGAATCCCCGCACAGAACGATGTGCTTTCCCAGATGCCAGAGGTCGCCCTCTTTGGAGAAGCACGGCTGCTTCAGCTCCGATTCCACATCGAAATCATCTTCCTTGACCTCTTTGCTGTGGACCTTGTTGAACAGTGTCTCGATCTCCGGCGGTTCAAAACCGGTCTTTCCAAGATCGAAGTTGGAATCCTCGATGTCTTTCAAAAGATCAGCCAGCAGGGAATCATCCCATGCACCCGTGATCTTGTTGAGTGCGATGTTCAGGGCCTTCTCCCTGGTCTTGTCGATGTCCACCACCGCGCAAGGTACTTCGGTGTAGCCCAGCTCCATCGCTACTGTCAGTCTCTGGTGACCACCGATAATCGTCATGTCGGCATTGACCACCAAAGGATCTGCGAAGCCGAACTCCGTAATGGAGTTCTTGATTTTCTCGTACTCTTTATCCCCCGGCTTCAGCTTTTTCCGGGGATTGTATGCAGCCGGCTTGAGTACGGACACCGGCAGCATCTTCAGTTCAGCAGTCGCTTTCATGTAGGTTCCTCCTAATTCAGATTCCCATGCGAATGACCCCTGAAAACGGCACGAAAAAGGAGCCGAACAAAAAGCCTGACTCCATTTCATCTCCATCTTCCTGCGGCTGTTCAGCCATCTCGCACCATTCCGGGTTTTCCCCATTCACAGATGCCAAGACCTTATCTTCCGCATCGTCAATCGCATGTACACAGATACCCCCGGTGTTGAACATCGGATACACACCGATAATTTTCTTACTCACTCCTGTTCGCCTCCTTCTTCCTGCCCCGGTTGGCACAAGCCCGACTGCAATATTTCCGTTCCAATCCGTACTGATGCCGGTAGGAAAACTCCCTGCCGCACACCGGACAGATCTTTGACCGCACTGTTCTCCAGTTTTCCGGCTTTGGGTGGGTGTTATTCCACCTTGACCGGCATTCCGGTGAGCAGAACTTTCTCGGCCGGCCTTTATGGTTCGGCACGATTGCGGTTCCGCACTGAGGACAGAAGGCAAATGCCATGTCCTTGATCATCTCAGCCGTGTAATCATCCATCTGCCCTCACCTCACTCTCATTTTTCGCCGTTTCTTCGGCGGTTTCTTAGAAAAATCTCATAATTCATACGAAAAGCGGCGAAGTGGAAATCGGCCCCGTCCCGCCCGGTTGAATTGTTGTTGCAGCGGCCGATTCTCGCTCGCCCTCGTTCCTCCCGGAACAAGCTAAAATGTGCGAAAGCTCCCTGTTTTCGAGAAGTTTCACACACTTTGGTTCATTTCGGGGAAAAAGAATGGCACCGAAACCGAAGCTCCGATGCCTGTACATTTTCCTGTTTCATTTTGCGCCGTTAATCCTCTGACCCCCGGCCTATGAAATTTGCGGTTTTTCACAGAAAAGGGGCCACCGGTCTCCGTGTGACTTCACCGTAGAGAAGTGACCCCGGCCCCCGGCGGGGGTGTCAGTAGGTGTAGGTCGGGTTGATGTCTTCGGTCAGCGTCTTCTTATCGTGACAACTCTTGCAGAGAGACTGCCAGTTGTTCTGATCCCAGAAAAGTTTCTGATCACCACGGTGTGGAATGATGTGATCCACCACCGTTGCCCGGACGTACTTGCCCTGCTTGGCACACTGCACACAGAGCGGATGAGCTTCCAGATACGCCTTTCTGACTTTCTGCCACCGCCTGTTGTATCCACGCTTCGCTGCCGGGCGGGTCACCTCTGGATGGAGAGGCAGGTGCTTCTCACAGTAGAGCCGGCCGGCTTCCACCAGCTCTGGGCAGCCGGGGTGATGGCACGGTGTCTTTGGTCTGTATGGCATGGGTCAGTCCTCCCACGGAAGACCAGCCTTACCGAAGTGACCGTAAGCACTGACCTTGTTGTAATCTACATCCAACAGTCCCAGTCGCTTGATGATACCCTGCGGAGTCAGGTCGTAGCTGTCATGGACATAGGCTTGGATGAACTCGATGTCCTCATGCTCCGTGCCAAAGCACTCGACCGACACACCCACAGGCTGAATCACACCGATGGCGTAGGCCAGCTGGACTTCGCACTTGTCAGCGTAGCCCGCCTGCACGATATCCTTGGCAATCTTTCTCGCCATGTATGCTGCGGAGCGATCCACTTTGGTGGGGTCTTTCCCGCTCAGAGCGCCGCCGCCCATACGACCGATACCGCCGTAGGTATCGCACGCCAGCTTCCGCCCCGTCACACCACAGTCAGCGTAACTGCCGCCCAGCACGAAACGGCCGGTAGGATTGACCAGCTTCGTGAAGTCACCGTCCAAACCGTACTCGCAAGCGGCGAGCACCATCATGGATTCGATGATGTGCCGGAAGTCGCTGACCTCCACATCCGGGCTGTGCTGCACGGAGCAGAGGAAGGTAGTGATGCGTCCGGTGTCGTAGTCGTAACTGACCTGTGCCTTGGCATCCGCCCGGAACATCTTAGACGGATGGTTCTTCAGCAGCTGCAGAAACTTGGTAGCGACCATGTAGGGAATCGGCATCTGCTCTGCTGTCTCTTTGGTGGCGTAGCCGTACATGATTCCCTGGTCACCGGCTCCGCCCTTATCCACACCAAGTGCAATGTCCGGGGACTGCTTGTCCACCAGAATGCCAATGCGAAGAAGCTCGGTCAGGTTCCACCCCAGCTTTTCGGCACCGATGCGGTTGAACACATCGTGAACGATCTGGTTGTAGTTTGGCCGATAGTCGGTGGTGACTTCGCCGGCAATAAAGAGCTGGCTCTTTTTCAGCAAACACTCGATTGCCACACGGGCGTTCCTGTCATGCTGAAGGATGTCGGTCACAATGGCATCTGCGATCTGGTCACAGATCTTATCGGGATGACCATTGCTGACCTGTTCACAGGTAATAATCTTACTCATGTTCTGTCCTCTCTTTCATGTATCACAAAGCAGGCCGTTTTTGCCCTTGCCCACAAATAGGCTCCCACAAAGACTGCCTGCCCTGTCTCTGTTCATGGTTTCCGTTCATTCTCTTACTTCCCTTTCTTCTTCTCAACTCATGTAGCATGTAGCAACCATGTAGCTGAATTTTATATAAGAAAGCTATAAAAGAAAGTAATAATAAAAAAGGTTATGAAATCTCGGCTACAAACCAGCTACATGCTACAAAGCACCCAAAATCAGACAAAATAGGTCACAAAAGACTGTCCTTTGGCTTATATGCATCCTGTACCGTCAGGTCTTCCGCTCCAGCTTCTACTTCCTTGAACTTGCAGTCCATGATCAGCGTAGTCTGTCCGCCACCGCCTTTGGGGCGCTTTCGGACCACTTTGAAATGCACGCCGATAGCATTTTTAAAGTTCTTCTGATTCTCTGAGGAATACCCGTTCTCCTCACACCACTTTGTGTACAGCTGGTATGCTGCTGCCGTCCGAAGTTCCGACCCATCCTCTTTTTCAAGCCACGCCTCAATGAACTGCCCGATCCGATCAGAATCATCCTTGTAATCTTCCGTTGCTTTCGTGACAGCCTGCGGAAGTTCCAAACCCCGCTGGCAGAACTTTTTGTACCCTTCCAGACACCAGTTGAAAATACCTGACAGGTTCTCCGGCTTCGCAAACTGCCCCTTCAGCCCCTGGTCCTGTTCTCCCTCTTCAAAATGACGGTTAAATGGGATGATCTTCAGTCGGCCGGATTGGAACAAGGTCATATCATTGACATTAGGCAGGTAGTTCGTATTGATAAAAATCTTGAACACCGGCACAAAATCAAAGCTGTTCTCATTTAGGAATCGGGCGTTGATGGTATCGTTGCCAGTCATTCTTTTTACGAGAGCTGCATTAAATGTGATCTTCTTCTCCGGCTCAGAGATATTTACAAATCTGGAGCCGACCAGACGAGCCACTTCTTCCGAAGGTCCGCCTGTGTTCCCACCACGGAATTTAGCTGCCAGCATATCCGGATTCGATGTCTTTCCATAGTCGCCCATGATCTTCAGGAAGGTTTCCATTGCAGTGCCTTTGCCGTTTCGGGAAGTGGCACCGTAAAGGATAAACATACACTCCTGCGAGGTATCTCCTGTCAGGGCGTATCCCAAAGAACGCTGAAGGAAGTCTGCCAGATCTGCATCTCCACACATGACCTCCTTGATAAACGAGTGCCAGCGTGGACAGTCTGCATCCGGGTCATAGGTAATACCGGATTCCATTGTGAGATAATCCTCCGGCCGATGTTCCCTGAATTCCAGTGTCCTCATATCCAACGTTCCATTTTTGCAGTTGAAGAAATACTTGTTCCTGTCAAATGCCTGCATGGAGATCGGATACACGGACATGGCATCTCTTAGCATTGTTTCCCGATTCTTACGCAGCTGCAGTTTTCGGACACGGTCGATGAACCGCTTCCTGGCATCCTCTTCGGTGATCGTCAAAGCAAACACATACAGCTTGTCAGCCAGCAGCTTTGCCAGTTCCGATACCTTGAGATTGCCTTTGTCCGGCCGCCAGACAGAGCCGTCATAGACATACCAGCCTTTACGCTCACTGTTGTACCGGGCGATCTGCTTGAAATAATCCGCAAACATATTGCCCATGCCGATCTCATTTCGGCCATACCGGGAATTTGTGTGCGGTGCCATTTCTTCCAGCGTGATCGTGATCTTGGTAAGATCCGGCTGGAATTCGATATAGTCATCCTCATCCAGCTTGGAAAACTCTTCATCCACAATATCCTGTGCGTTGACCGGCATATAGATGGCCGCACAGGTATTGACCGTATTGCGGATAGAGATTGCACCATAAGTTGAACCAGCCTGCTTGCGGTCCCACTTGTCACGCATCAGACCGGAAGTACGGAAGATACGATCCATCTGCTCCTCATCACAGCCACACCAGAATGCCAGAATAGACAGCAATGCCATATCTGCATCCGACTGGCTGCCGTAGAGGTCTTCCCAGTCACCGGCAAAGAGTTTTTTGAACTTCTCCGAGTTGCTGGCTTCGTTGGCGTGTGCGATGACAGCCTCATCATCCAGGTACGAATGGTGCTGGAAATGTGTCTGCTGCATCTGCTTGTTTCGCTTCATCAGCGTGTCCAGCAGTGTTGTCATTGCCGTTTCATCGTTCGGGATCTCACCTGTGCGGTAAACATCTCCCGTTACGGTGACGAAGCGGTTTGTCGCACCGGGCATATACACTTCCATACCCTTGCTACGGTTGTTGATGTAGTAGACCGTCTTGTCGTAGACGTAGTCTTCCGGCACACAAAAGAAACCTCGCAATCCTTTCCCGGATGGAGATTTTTCCACGTAAGCCGTAGAAAAGATGGAAAGGACGGTATCCGCCGTATCGTTCAGCGTACCGTCCTCCCGGATACAATGGTCGATATCAAAAGCTCCGATTCCGTTGCCAACAGCAATACCGATACCGTCATAGCCGCCCATTGCATAAGTGACAAGGGTATTCTTGAAATCTGAGAATGTACGCAGGTCATTGATCCTTGCCCGTTCCCCCGTTGCCGGGTTAAATGGCATCTTGGTCTTCTGGCCATTGCGCTTTTCAAACTTCCAGACACAGAAGCTGCAGGTCGTTTTCAGCTTGCCCGGAATGTTCTTGATGTCCATCATGCCTGCGCCTCCCTTCCCATGCAAGCCTGCATCGCAAACTGCTTTTTAACAGCAGCTTCGATCTCCTGCTTTTTCTTGGCCGAGGTCACACGGCAGAGCCGGTTGCACAGGACCATCTTGTCAATGGTCGTGATCTGCTCCACCAGCAGAATGGATTCTTCCAGTCCCTCATCCCGGAGCATTTCGCAGTCTCTCCCGGTGACCGGAATGTGTACCGGCAGCTCCAGCTTCTTCAGCTTGGAACTCATCGGAATCACAGTGATAATCGGAGAATTGCGGTTTGCCATATCGTTGCTGATAACCAGCACCGGGCGGTTTCCGCTCTGCACCGAAGTACCATAATGATTCCCCAGTTCTGCAAACCAGATTTCATACTGCTTCGGTATCTTTGGTACCGGCCATCTGGTAAGCGGCATCTCCTGAATCGGCACTCTATTAGGTGCCGGCTGACAGGAGGCTACTGCCCTTTTCTTGGTCTTCCCTCGCTGATTGATGTATTTATTAACATGGATCTTCCGTCCATGTGCTGCTGACCGGGCATTCTTTTTCTTTCTCCCCATTGGGATCTCACCTCCAGTTTGATAGCAAAAAGGCCGCCGAAGATGGAATCCTCATAGCGGCCGTAAATGTAAAAAGGCATAAAAACACCGGATGCTTTCCAGTATCTTTATGCCTTTGTTTTCCTATTTTCCTAGTTTAAAGTATAGCAAAAAACCGATGTACAGTTAAGAAGGAAAAGTTCAAAAACGGTTCGTTTCCGTTCGTAAAGTTCAGTTTTTGCAGAACTTTTTTTCCAGCTGCCGCATCTGCGCCTTGCTGGAGAAAAGCTCTTCTGAAAACTGCTGCAGCCCGATTTTTTTATGATAAAAGACGGCTGTTTTTCCCATGTGCTTCCCGTTCTCAAATTCAACCGCTTTCAGCGGAATCCGATCCAGACAGTGCTGTCTCACAACGATCTGCGCCTTACTGTCTTTGATCCGAAACGCCGCTGCATCAGCCAGCTTAAGCCACTCTCTTAGAGCTGTATACCTTGCAAGGCTTTCTTCTGCCTGCCGGTCATACATTTCCTTTTCACCCGGATATTTAGAATCCGCAGCCATTTCAAGATCCTGCCTCCACTGCATTTGTGTTTCCTCCGCCAGCATTTTTACCCTGCTGTATTTCTGGCAGACTTCTTTTGCAAAATCCAACATATCCTCTTCTGTTTCCTGTTTCATATTCCGTATCACCTCCTCTGATAGCGGCCAATTGTGTCGGCCATTCCAATAAGGGCATTTTCTTTCTCCCGGACTACCGTTCTCCGGGTCAGCAATTTCCCTTCCGCCCCCGTAATCTCCGACTGCTTCTTCCCATCCACAAACAACTGCTCCGCCACAAGCCGGGTCTGGCCGCGCAGACTGCGAAGCCCGATCTCAAAGAGTTCGATCTGCTCACAAACCTCATAGTAAGGCTCCAGAAACTGCTCCGTGCGCTGTGTCTGCACTTCCCGGTTCATGGATGCCAGCACCTTATCGCAATTAAGGACCGTGCGTTCCACTGGGTTCGACAAGCCGCTTGTCTGTACCCGCTCGGATTCCTCATGTGCGCCCTGTGACAGTTTATAGATGATCTCTTCTTTCGTGTAAAACCACGATTTGGATTCTTCATACTGCTGTCGGAGCAGTTCCCGCCTGCGGATCAAACAGCGGTAGGAATCGGCCAGTTTTTTGACCAGCTCCAGACAATCCACCTGTTCAGGTTTTGCAGCAGATGCCACATTCTTTTCCTCAGCCATTGTTCGTCCTCCTTCCTGACCGATCCGATTGGTACTTAGCTTGGTGCTTTCCCGGCGGCTTTCTTCTTTCTCCGCTTGGCTGCTTCCTGATGCACCCGTTCCTTCACCCCTTCGATCAGCCGGTCCGCATCCAAATCCGTAAGCGTCTCATACCACGGAGAGTGAAAGAATCGCTCCAATCTTTCTTTCTCGTGCATCGCATCCTGGTTCCTTGGATTGACATCCAGCCGGTGAAGCGCCCACTTATAATCCTTGACCGCCTGCAGGATGATGGCATTTGCCAGATTCTCATAGCCGGCAGTATTTTCACTGACAGCAACTTTTGCAGCACTTCTTACTCTGCTCATTTTTCAACGCCTCCCATCCTGTCATACCAGGGTGCCGGCACCTTCTCCGGAGCAGTTCCGTACTTGAAAACATAGATCGTGTGCCACGCAGTCTCATATAAAAGATCCAGCAAACGGCGGTTTGCTTCCGGCAGTTCATTTGCTTTCTTGATGAACTGTTCGATAAAGTGCTCCCGGTTCGTGTTCCCCAGATTCTGGCTCTTATCCCTTGCAATGACCGCCTCTGCGAACTGAAAACAGATCTTTTTGTACTGCTGGACACAGTTGTATTTCCACGTGACTGCATCCAACAGGATCTTTCGTTTCCCATCCGGGGGGAGCTTGGGCATATTCTGGATCTTGGATTTCTGATACAGTTCCATAGCCTGTTCTTCCTTACAGAATTCCTGCTGCATCCAGAGCTCACTTGCCCGGATATGGCACATCAGAAGTTCCACTTCATGCTCATAGGCTTCCTTCATGAGAAGATCACGGTTCATCCGCAGGTCTGCTGCCCTGCGGATCGGGTTCGCACCAAAGAGCTCACAAAGAAGTCCCTTTTCGCCAATCGGCCGAAACATTGCCCAGGGGATGAAGAATCCCTCCTCATCTCTTTTGGCTTTCATTGCCGTTACCGGCTTGGACTTTTTATAACGATAATCGCTCTCCTCTGCCGGACGGCGGTCCTCTGCATTCAAAAACAGATACTTTTTCATATTCTCTCCTATCTCCCCAGCTGTGCCTTGACCGCTGAGATCAGTTTTTCCTGTGTCATGTCCTTCTGCTCCAAAGCCGCCATGACATCCTCGTCCACCGTGTCCTTGGTGATGATATGGTGGATGGTGACCACATCCGTCTGCCCCTGCCGCCAGAGTCTGGCATTGGTCTGCTGATACAATTCCAGGCTCCATGTCAATCCAAACCAGATCAGGATATGTCCGCCCTGCTGGATGTTCAGGCCATGTCCGGCCGATGCCGGGTGGATCAGGGCAACCGGGATGTTCCCGGCATTCCAGTCCCTGATGTCGGTGCTGCTCTTGATATCCCGTACCGGAATCCTCTGCTTTGCCAGATGCTCCATGATGCGCTGGCGGTCATGCTTGAACCAATAGGCCACTAGCACTGGCTGCCCGTTGGCGGCTTCGATCAGGTCTTCCAGTGCCTCCAGCTTATGGTCATGGATCACTCTCGCTTTTCCGTTCTCGTCATAGACAGCACCATTGCTCATCTGCAACAGCTTTCCTGTCAGTGATGCGGCATTGGCAGCATCTATGTCACCGTCTTTCAGCGGGATCAGCAGATCTTTCCGAAGCATATCGTAGAGTTCTCGCTCCGGTGCGCTCATCTCCACCTCGTACCGGTTTGGAATGCAGTCTGGCATATGAAGGTAATCCAGTGCTTTCATGGAAATCGTGATATCCGAGATCCGCTGGTAGATCAGCTCCTCTGCTCCTTCTCTGGGCTTGTATTGGAACACAACACCCGTGGAAGGATTCATGGAAGAGGCCTTGAAATAAGCTTCCCGGTACCGGCCGATGAATTTACCGAGCCTCTCACCACCATCCAGAATCCCGATCTCCGCCCAAAGATCCATGAGACCATTGGAAGATGGGGTACCGGTCAGCCCGACCCATCGTTTCACATACGGGCGGACTTTCCGCAAGAATTTAAAACGCTGGGACTGGTAGTTCTTGAACGATGACAGCTCATCGATCACGACCATGCCAAAATCCCAGCGCATTCCGTTTTTCTCATAATACTCCACCAGCCATTTGATATTTTCACGGTTGATGACATAGATCATCGCCGGATGGTGGAGTGCTGCAATGCGGGTCTTTGTATCACCTACGATGACAGAAATATCCAGACCTTGCAGATGATCCCACTTTTCGATCTCTGCCGGCCACGTATCACGGGCCACACGCAGCGGCGCAATGATCAGAACCTTGCTGACCTCGAAGGTCTCCAGCATAAGGTCTTTGATGGCCGTCAATGTGATAACGGTCTTTCCTTAACCCAAGCCCATATCCAAAAAAAGGGCTGCGACCGAGTGTGTTTTGATATACTCCGTACAGTAGCTCTGATAATCATGTGGAATGAACTTCATTTGGGCATCACCTCCTCCCCGGCATCCTGTGCCCGTGTTTCCAGCTCCTCGCTTTGTGTATTTCCTTGTGGCAGCGTAACTTCCGGCATCTCCGGAATCTTCGCCCCGATTCCCTGGGGGATAGGCTCGCCCGGTTTCCAGCAAATCAACGCATGGATAGCAGGCTGGATCTGTTCCGGGCGGTCTACGCAGAATACCGGGAAGCCCAGTGCCTCCAACTGCAGTCTGCGTTTTCTCTGAAGGATACGCATCTGCTTACCGGGAGCTTTCAGTTCCACAAAAGCACACTTGCCGCCGAGCAGCAAAACCAGTCGATCCGGCACACCGTTCATGCTCTGACTGGTGAATTTAAGGGCCTGCCCACCGGCGGCCCTGACTGCTTCCACAAACTGCTTTTCGACTTCATTCTCCCTCATCCGGCTTCGCCTCCTCTGCCCGCCAGACACCGATGCGTGGGCGTTTCTTTTCCTGGCATTCCCTTTTCCTTGAGCGGTGCTTCTTCCTGCGCTCTTCCCGAACTACATTGCCGATGGCTTCATTGGCAGTCGGGTCCGGGTGGCTGTGGCTGACTTTCCTGTTCGGAGCACTTTCCTCTTTGTGTTCTGTAATCCAGTGAATGACATCTTCCATACCGTCACCTCACTGATTGATCTGCTTCCACTGTTGCGGCTCCATCGTGGCAACCTGCCAGCCGATGCCCTCCAGTGTGGTAGCACGGTCATAGGAAACAACATCCTGCGATGCACGGGTCACCGCATTGGACAGACCGTACAGAGAAAGGTCTCCGCCTTCAATGAGGTACTTGAGGATACCTTCCTGTTCCTCGGCATTGATGCCATAGCTCTGGGCAGTCAGCTGCACCACATCCTGTACCCTGCCGGTGATCGGCACTGCCATAGATTCCTGCAGGCGGCCGACCACCTGGGAAAAGCGAGCCTCATCAATGGCAGCCATCGTGGTATCGCGGAGTTTCAGCAGGAATGCCTTGTCCTCTGCTTCCATCGTCTCATCCGAATACAGGGCAAAGCTGTCCTCCACTGCTTTTGCCTGCCGGCCCACATGATGACGGCGTTCGCCCATGTCATTGACCACCATGCCGTTGGTGCAGACCAGACGGTATACCAACGGCTGAATCGACACAGCTCCCAGACCGACCTCGGAGTTGGAGATCATCACGCCAGCCTGGACGATGTCGCCCTTGCGGACTTCCATCTCCAGACGGTGATTGACCACCTTGAGGTACAGACGGTTCTCCGTCACCTCGCAGGACATGACCTCGTACTGGTCGTTGCCTGCAAACAGCGGCAGGACAGCTGTGGCAATCTCCATGTTGTCGATACGGCGATAGCGTTCCGACAGCAGCGCACGGGCTACCTGTCCGGCACCGTAATCCATAGAGCGGACCATGTAAGAGCTGGGCTTGTCCGCAAACCAGCTGTTCACATTCTCTGCCAGCAGTTCCGGCTTTTCTTTCTGCATGAGATCATAGTATTTGGCCGGGATACCCAGTGCTGATGCCACCTGACGATGGAACAGCGAGGTCGTACCAAACACCTCCTGCTGGCTGGTTGTAAGATGATTGATCTCGAAGGTGTGTCCATCTTCCCGGAGGCGCATTCCCTGCGCCGGGCTGATAAAATCCTGCTTGGCCTGATTCTGACGGTTCAGTTCGACCAGGACTTCCTGCAAATTTCTTCCTGTTTTCATAGCAATTTTCCTCTCTATCTCTGCGGCGCATATTTATACGCCCGTTTATGCGTCCGTGTCCTTCCGACAAAAACGCCGTGTTTTTATAACTACAAGTGCTTATAATTCCCGGTTGATCATCTGCCGGATGATCCGAACGGCTCCCTGCATACGCCTGCGGTTCAGCCGGGTATCTTGCAGGAGTGTGTCCAGAGCATCCACCTCGTCCCGGATGTCACAGAGGACCGACCGCTGATGGTCAGCCAGGCGTTCATTCTCCTGTTCCATGCGGTCGTACTCTTTTTCGTAACCATCGATATCCTGCACATTGGTTTCGATGTACTCCTCAATCTCCCGGCGAAGTTCCTCTCCGGCATAGTCCTGCACCGCATCCAGCAGATCCCGGATGCCAAAGGGTGTCAGGAGTTTTCCGTCCTTCATTTTCAGAACATGAGGCATCTTGCTCCCCCTTTAATCCTTGAAGTAGTAGCTGCCCTTATATCCGGCAGCATTCAGAGGAAGCTCCTTGCACCACTCCGGGTTAACGGACATCAGCTTGCAGACCTCATCCACCGTGTACCGATCCTTGGGTGCTTCGATGATGACTTCATCGTGAACATGACCGACGATATTCAGGCCATAGTCTTCCATCCGGGCCATTGCTTCTGCCAGAATGTCACGGGCAATCGCCTGTGTCGCATTCTCCACCAGCCGGCCGGAGTAGGTTTCCTGTCTGGCCCATTTGTGGTTCTGCCCTACTCCTTCATAGGTCAGGCTCATGCGACCGAAGCGGTTCGGCTGCAGTCTCGGCTTCAGATACGCCAGCTTTCTGCCTGAAGGAAGCAGCATCCAAAGCGTACCGGAATAAAACTCGAACGCCAGCTTGCCGATCTCCTGTCGCTTTCCGGTCTTAAATGCCTGCGTTGCCGCCTTTTCCACATCCCACCAATACTGGACGATCTTCGGATTGGCTTCCCGCCAGGAATCGATGATCTCCGGCAGTTCCTCTTCTTTCAGACCCATCTGCAGCGCACCCATGCTGATGAGTGCGCCGGAAGAACCACCATAGCCGCAGGCCAGCTCCGCCACCTTTCCTTTCTGCCGAAGTTCCCCGTTGATGCCGTGCTTCACCACCGGCACATGAAACATCTGGCTGGCAGAGGCACAGTAGATGTCCTTCCCTTCCAGAAAGGCTTCCAGCCGCCAGTCCTCCCCGGCTTCCCATGCAAGCACACGGGCTTCGATGGCGGAGAAGTCGGCCACGATGAACTCACAGCCCTCCCTTGGGATCAGCATGGTTCGGATCAGCTGGGAAAGCACATCCGGGGTGTTGCCGTAGATGGTCTCGACCATATCAAAGCACCCCAGCTTCACCAGTTCCCTCGCCTCATCCAGCGTGGAAATATGGTTCTGCGGCAGATTCTGCAACTGGATATTCCGGCCGGAATACCGACCTGTGCGGCTGGCCCCATAGAACTGGAACAGACCTCTTGCTCTGCCATCTGAGCAGACACAGCGTTCTGCCGCCTGATATTTCTTCACAGAGCTTTTTGCCATCTGGAGCCGGAGCTTCAGCATATCCATTGCCTCAGCATCCACTCCGTTCTTGTCCAGTTCATCGATCATCTGTGCTACATCCTTTTTTCCGAGCGTGTCCATCGGAATGCCACGCTCATCCAGCCATGACTTCAGCTGTGACACAGAGTTGGGATTCTCAAGCCCGGTCAGTTCGTAGGCTTTCTTACTCATAGCGTCCGAGAGCATCAGGTCACAGGCAATGGCCTGCTGCACCAGCTCCGTGTCGATCTTTACGCCCCGGTCATTGATACGCTCATTGATCCGGTAATGCTTCCACTCCTGCTCCGGCATCGGGAATTTCTTCAGCCGCTTATAAATGTCCACCTCGGTGTTGACATCCTGAATGCAGTAATACTTAAACTTCTCCCAGTCTGCCGGGTAATGCTCCGGAAGATTCCGGGTTCGCATCCCATTGCTTTTCGTCGGCTTACAGGGCATGGAAAACAGCTTGATCAGCCGCTCGCCTTCCTTGTCTTTCTGCTGGCTAGTCTTCAGCACGGTGCCAACATCCTTTAGAGCCATTGGCAGAGTCAGCGATGCCGCCATAACCATCGTGCAGATCCAGCTGTCTGGCGAAAGGAATTCTCCTGGCTTCAGATACTGTCCGGGATAATGCCGGTTCAGGTGCACCGAGAAGCACACCCGTTCAAAAGACGCATTGTGGGCGATCAGGCGCACATTGCCGGACTGGAAATCCTCCAGCAGTTCTGCCGGAATAGCTTCTCCCGATGCAAGGTCTGCACATCTGGCCTCTCCAAAGCCGTTCCCTTCATCGGTCGCCCAGGCTACCAGCAGGATCTCAAAGCTGGGGTCTGTGGCATAACGGTACAGGCCGCATTTTCCGATGTCCACCTCGCTGTAGGTCTCAATATCGATCAGCGTTTCTTTCAAATATCTCACCTCTATTCGATGTAAAAAGCCGGAGGACACTCTGGCATCCCCCGGCACGGTTACTTATCTGTATTTCTCTTAGCGAAGGTAATCCGGCAGTTCCTCACCGGCATCGCCGCCCAGAACATCCTCATCGTCCAGCGCGTCAAAATCAGACTCTGCCGATGCCTTGCCGGACAGACGGTCACCATCCTTGACGAACTGTACGTTCCCCAAGCCGGCAGCCACACCGCGGTTGCCATTGGCGTTAAAAGCGTAGAAGTTCACACTGACGTTGCAGTAGCAGCCGGAGTAGACCATCATCGGGTCTGTCACAGGCTGGACATGACGGTCCACGACCTGCGGTGCATCCTTGCTGGATGCATTCACAAAGAAATGCTCCTGATAGTTCTCGTCGTCCGGGCGGTCGATGTCACCGTCACGCAGAGGCAGCTTCAGGTTCGGCGGGATCTTACCGCCCCACTTACGGGTCTTGCCATCCTCCTTGGCTGCCTCCACTGCCTTGTGGATCGCCAGCAGGGTCTTCTTGTCCTCCTTCGGGATCAGGCAGGAAACGGAATACTTAGCCTCGCCGCCGTTGATGCTCTTTGCTTCAAAAATGTTTGCGAAAGAGATACGGCATGGAATCACGACCTTAGTTGCACTGGAAATCTTGTTAGCCATAATAAAAATCCTCCATCAATCTGTTTTTGTGTATTGCTGCTGCCCTCAGTCGAGGACAGCAAATTCATCTTCCGCAGTCTGCAGATCGACTGCCTCTCTGGGGTCCGAATCCGGGACAAGTGCCAGCTTACCGGGCGGCTTGACCACATACTCTCCCAGAATCTCCTGGAACTTTTTCTTCCCCATGAGCTTTTCAAAGGCTGTCAGGGAGATCAGCTCCGTCTTATAAATATCGGTGTATCCGGCCTTCTCTGCAGCGGCCACCACCGATTTCGTATCAAGGAACTGCCGCTTGCTCCTGCCCTCGACCACCTTATACCCATCCCAGCTGACACCATGATTGATGGCCTCCGAACTGACATAGGCAAAGATAGCTTCGATCCAGGACTCGATACGGCTCAGGGTCGGCAGCATCTTCTCAATGTCTGTCTTGGAAAGCAGTGCCGGAGATTTGAAGGTCGGCACGGAGGTGTCCGGATCAAAGGATGCTGTTGCATCTGTTTCCTCGGTTTCATCCTCCAGCACACCGGCATCCAGATCCAGAAACTCTTCTTTCACCAGAGCCATTGCTTCATCGGCACAGGCTTTGCAGGAAGTTCTGGCACGGCAGAACCGGCACCAGTCGCCGGGAACCTGCTCGCCTTTTCCTTCAAAGGCCAGCTTTGCCCTCGGCCTGACATAGGTCTCTGCCCAGTCCAGCAGTTCCTCCACACTGCATTCAAACGTTGAGAGATTTTCCAGTCTCGGCTGGATAATGGTCATGGACACCTTTTTGATGCTGTACAGATATCCGTAGGCATGGTAAGCACCCAGGGCATACAGCATCATCTGCGGATTATGGTCACAGTTTACGAACACGCCTTTGCCGTTCTTGTAGTCCATGACATAAAGCGTACCGTCTGCGATGATCACGCAGTCGCCTGTACCAAATCCCTGCGGAACAAGGTAGCTGTAATCCAGCCGTTCCTCCACCATGACCAGTGGATGCGGACAAGTCTCCTTGATGCGCTCCACTGTGGAAATGATGAACTCCGCATAGATATCGGTGTTCGCTTCCATCTCCTCGTCCTCATACTCGGAGGTTGGGCGCTTCACCCGTTCATGCAGATATTTCCGCAGCTTATACTCGCCCAGCGCATGGGCGGCAGTTCCCTCCTCGGCATACACCGAGGATTCATTTGGAAAGTTCTGCTCCAGCCTTGCAGATGGCGTACAATTCAGCCACCTCTTCGAGCTGGAAGCAGAAAGGATTGCATGTACTTCCGGCATGATGACCTCCCTTAAATCTGGGAGACATCTGCCAGAAATGCTTCGTACTTCTCTGCTGGCAGGTCAGACAGCTGGGCCACCCCGTAGGTCTTCAGAAGCTGACCGATCTTCTCGTTGTTGTCACGCTTCTTCTTGATCTTGGCGACAATAACCGCCGTGATCTCGTCCTTGGTGATCGTCACCGCAGACTGCGTTTCTGCTTTATCAGCAGGTGTGTCCTTGCCAGCGGTTTTATCGGACGATACTTTTTTCTGGCCGGTATCTTCTTCCCACGGCAGCGCATCCGCATCATCCACCGGATGCTCACTCTCTGCGGTTTCTGAACTCTCGGAGTTCACAGCTTCCTCTACCTCGTCAGAATCTTCTACCACAGGCACCTCTGCGGCTTCCTCGATGACCGAAGGAACTGTATCTTCCACCTTTTTGGTTTTCTTGACCGGCTTCTTGCGGGGATGCAAAACCGATGGACCTTTCTTTTCTGCTACGGGCAGTACCGGCTGCTCTGCCACCGGAAGCTCCAGTTCATCCTCCGTCTTTGTATTTGCTACCAGCATATCCAGCTGCTCGGATACACCGGCAAACATCTGTGCCAGACCGTCAAAGACCTCGACCAGACCGTCCACGACTTTTTTCGGAGCGTTCAAAGCATTCAGTTCGTCCATCATGCGTTTGCCTCCTCTCCGGTTTCTTCCTCATCCCCCCACAGGTCATCCAGATAATCGGCCTGTGCCTTCAGGACTGCCAGAATGACCTTCTCGCACAGACCGGTTTCCTTGTGGATGTGAGCCAGCATCTCATCGAAGTCGATGTCCTCTGCCGGGTCATCTGCTTCAGCATCCGGCTCCTGTCCGAAACCGTAGTTGTACGAGGTCATACGCTCATCCATGTGGAGGTGCAGGTTCTTGATGCTGAGCGAAAGGAACGGAACACCAGACGGGCGTGCCGGCATCGGCTTATCCTGCTCCTGAGTTTCCGTTTTTTCCTCTGCCTTGGCAGGAAGCGGAACCTTTACCACCTTGGCGTCCTTCAGCATCTCGCTGATCATTTCCTCCAGAGTCATGCTCTTCTCGTTCTTATTCTCCATTGTCTTCCTCACTTTCTGCAGCTTCCTGCTGCTCTTCGGTTTTATCTTCCATTGGTATGTGATACTGCTCGGAAAGCCTCTTCAAAAGCAGCTCGACCATGCGTCCCGGCTCCGGAAGATTGCAAACAGGCTTCTGCAGCTCATGTGCTCTCTTGATCTCCGCTGCCATACCCTCGGATATGGTTTCGCCGAACACCCACACTTCATCCGCGGCTTCCAGCCACTCCATTCCGAATCGGATTCCTGTCGCACGCTCCTGTGCGTCCTCATCCTTTAAGAACTGAGTAAAATACAGATGCGGAGCCAGTGGCAGGACTCCCATTGTGGCAAGAATCCTGCAGGCCGTCTTTGCCCTCTGGATGTTTGCCTCCATCTGTGCCTTCCTGCACGGCGGGTCATTTGCTGTCGGTCGGTACGGCGAGCAGATAAAAATCTTCTTCGGTGCCGATGCCAGCGGGAACCCGCCGGGCGGACGAGCCTCCTTAGAACCTTCTATCTTGGCGGTTGCATTCGCCATATTCATGCGTTCTGCATTCATAGGTTTTTCCTCCTGTCGATGTACTTGAGAGGTGGCCCTCTCATAAAGACCACCGTTTTGGGGCAAAAGTTAAGTAGTTCTTCAAAAACTTTTTCTCATTTTTTTGAGAGCACCCTTCATCGCATAATGGACAGCCGGTTTTGTTATCCCCAGCTCTTCTGCAATCTCCTGCAGCGTCATACCTTTATAGAAGTAAAGCTGGATCACCTCGGTCTGACGCTCAGTGAGCTTGCTCATAGCCGCGTACAAACGGCGAAGCTCCCTGTCAGCCAGCATCTCGGCATTGTCTTCATCCAGAAAATCCACCATAACGGCTGCAGACCAGTCAGAGCCGTCACATTCCAGGGAAACATTTTCTGAATCTGCCACACGCTTATTCAGGTTATGCTCCATCCGACGCTCGCCTTCCATCAGCAGACGAACACTCCATTCAACATCCTCGAATGTTTCAGCCGGGATCACCTCGTAGGTTCCATCCGTAAAGTCATAACGGTAATCTTTGCAGCGATCCACCGCCATGACTGTATGGGAGCCATCTACCTCATACACCGCGTAGCCGTTCTCATACGCAGTCAGCTTTGCTCCATTTACCATTGTCTGCGCCACTGCTACCGGCTCATTCTCCATAAGAGTCTTAAAGGTCGGGAGCTTTTTTCCCACCACGGTATTAATCTTTGTCTTCAGCTCACGCAGAGTGATATGCGCGTTCACTGCAAGATCCGCCGCCATCTGTTCTGCCACCTGAGCCACGTTCTTTGCTATCGGCTGGCGAATCTCCATCACACCTACTCCACCGTTGATTGCTACTGCTCCAGTCATCATGTTCATCATTGTTTTGTCCTTTCCCCCGGACTTCTGGGAGGGAAGGATACCGAAGCAGGTCGCAGATGAGGACCAAACCATCTGGCAAGGCTGTGAAACACAAAAAGCCCGATTCCAGAGATAGGTAGAGTGATCCCATTCGCATACCTCCAGCACCAGCAAATAAATCGCTGTACTGTGAGGTTCTGCTATGGTATCCTTCGCCTGCTCTAGAATCGGGCTTACGATATTTTTTATTTGTCCGGGGCTTGCCGACAGATTCAAACTCTGTGGTTCTGTGGGCTTGTCCCTTGAACTGACTATATGATAACAGGATGAGTGAGGAACCACCTCCCCTGCAAATAGGAATCGGTCCCTCAAAAATCTACATATTTGTAGATTTTTCTGTTGAGCTTCTAAAAATGGACAAAAAAATCCACACCGCCGTTTCTTCTCGACCGTGTGGATCAAATTGCCATCTTCAATACTTCGTTCTGTGCCATCATACGCGCCATTTTCAGTAACATCTCCCTGTTCTCCGTATTCAATCCTGAGAACAGCCTGCTCATCTCATCATCTTCTGGCTCCGTATGTACCTGTACCCGCTCCGGCATCAATGAATCAACCGGAATCTCTAAATTTTCTGCTATATCGATGAGAGTTTGAACTCCCATCTCCACTTCACCTTTTTCATATCGGGAAATGACCTTGTTGCTGCAGCTTCCGCCCATTTCCTCTGCAAGCATCTCTTGGGTCATTTTCGCGGCCTTTCGTGCTTTCTTTATGTTCTCGCCAATAATTTTCTGATCTGACTTCCAGACTTCCGCCAACAAGGTCACCCCCTTTCGTACTTCTTCTTACTAATATCCGTTCCGAGCTCTTTCCCTGCTAACGTATTTGGAGAGTACTTCAAATGCATCAACCACATTTCCCTTTGGTTTACACATATGTGGCAGTTGCTTTTTCTCTGAAACGACAAAAAGACCGGAGCAAATAAAGATTCAAGTGCATCGAATGCTACAATACTTGTTTCTTTATTTACTCCGGTCTACAGATTCTTTTATCTATATGTACCGGCATGTACCAGATTGATAGTTACTTTTCAACCTCAAACAAGCGCACTTCGACCCAACTAATTAGTAAAAATTAATTCAAACTATAATATTGATAGGTTTTCCTGCGGCGCTATGCCGCCAATTCAATAGTAAATAAATAATTAATTTTACTAAATATATGTAATCTTTGTACGCCGTTCGCTCACCCAATTATCTGATGAGTGATGTGGCATCAATCAACTATCTTTCCCAGTACACCTCCTATATGACTACGATTTCGATATTTATTAAATTCGCCACGATTTGTGGTATCTTTAATTATATCAGATATAATCCCGTCCGTAAATACGCTCTGGAAAATTTTGTCATATAGTTCAGAAACAAGTCGTTTTTTTGTGCATACTGTATATGTTCTATTTATCATCAGAATCTCCTTGGAACTTCACCCTTTCTCCCACTAAGCTGGATTTTCACTATTAAGTAATAACCCAGTATTTCATATTTTTTAGACATCTACGTGATGTAAAGATGCTCTCGGCATCGCTTTTGTAAACTCAGATAACAAAAAAGCCGGGGCAGACCCAAGACAACCTAAACTAAGGTTATCTAAAGTCTACCTCGGCTTACCACGCTCACTACGCTTTCCAGCATATCTGGGCAGCACCTGCAGGCAGGTGTAAATTCAATCAGGCTGGCTCACACGTCCTGCGGTGAGTCAAGCGATTACAAGAATCAGTCACATCCTGAGCTGTTCCTTTTTGTCTTCAAAGGTCATGTACGGACCAGAATAACATTGCTCATTAAAATCATCCAGGTACTCATACCCCTGCAATTGCCCGTTCTTCACGTAGGCAACAGCCTTGCGGCCATTTACAACTGCACGGGTTGCAAGGAGTACTCGTTTTCCCTGCGACGTATATATTCCACATTTTGAAATCAATATTCTCATCTCCCATCTTGTACCTTAAACACTGACTTTTCTGTTCCATCGATTCGCGGAATGCAAAATTCATCCTTCACACATCGGTTCACTGGGTCAATTAAAATATAGGAAAAATAATCCCTTATTTTGCACCCAGCATAATACTCCCGTGCTTGTTCAATCATAGCCCTATGGTTTACTACTACTGAAACCTTAATGCCATGCTCACGAGGGCTCTCCATATATGCCATCGCAAACAACTGATTCATCTTGCCAATTGTACCTCTGCCGATTCCTGCCGTATAAGACTTGCACTCAAACAGCCATGTATCAATGCCTTCTTCCAAAAGAGCATTTGTCCGAATTGCAAAATCAGCTATATAATGTTTATTTCTTGGCCAGATCATATTTTCGTAGGAAACCAGTTCTACAAAATAGCCGTTCATAAGGAATGCGTTCTGCAGCGTTTCCCTGTAATCTTGCTCTAATTTATATCCTGTAAGCGTCTTCGCTGCATTCCGTAAGAACATATTTGATGAATTTGGATCTGGCTCAATGTTCTGCTCTTCTGCGATATCCGCCAATCCAAAAACAATCTGAGATGGAGAGACAACCGCCCCTTCTATACCAGCAGGAACAAGTTTCACCATTCCGTTTGCCGCCAACAGTTTCTCCAGTGTGACCCCACTGTTCGGATCTGCAGCCTTTGATATCGCCACCAGCACCTCATCAGAACAGGCAGTTGTGTTCTTCATATTGATAATACGGGAGATCGTCGATGTGTTTACCCCGCACTCATTCGCAAAGTCATTCATCGACCGTTCTCCCTTTGCACTCAGAACCAACTGACTCAACACTTCCAGGTCAGCCTTTCCCGTTCTAATGTAATCAGGAAAAAGATTTGTTATCTTCTTTCTTCCCATCAGTGTCACACCTCCTCTGTTTATATAGTAGCACTGTATTGCGTACTTGTCAATATCACGCAACGATTTTGTTCTATTGCTTTTATTGCGTCGCCCAACTCAAAGTTACATTTTAGTAAATCCATGTTACAGCCACAGTTACAGTCCCTACCATAATAAAAAGGAACAGAAGTTCATTTCCCTATTGACTTCTACAACTTCTTATTGTATTATAGGAACAGAAGTTCACGAACTGTTGTTCTTAGTATATAGGAACACTTGTTCCTTGTCAAGTAGGCTTTACAAAAAAATTGCTGCTTCTCACCGGCAACTTTCCCTTCCGGCAAAAAACAGCAAAATATCCCACATGGAGGCATGACATGAAAAAAGATACGAACTTACTAGACACACAGGATGTCCGGGCTGAGGCAGCCACTGCACTTACACCGAATGCGACCAACGGCGAAAAGATCAAAGCTCTGCGAACCGCACAAGGTATGAGCATGGCCGAACTCTCCAGACGAGCATCCATGTCTGATCGTGCCATCCGCTATATCGAAGCCGGCGAACGCGAACCAAGCGTGGACGCAATCCAGAAGATTGCTGCTGCTCTTGGTGTCACGACCGACTACTTTATGGATGATGCCACCTTCCAGAAGGAACTCAGCGATGACCAATTCTACGCTGATGTCCGTAAGAAGTATGGCTCCCGCGGTGTAGCGCAGGCAAAGAAAATAAAAGAACAGACCTCTGCCCTTTTTGCAGGCGGCGAGCTGTCCGAAGAAGATCAGGCTAATTTCATTAAGGAAATGGAAGCCCTCTTCCTTGACGCAAAAGAAGAGGCAAAAAAGTTTACTCCTAAAAAATATCTGTAATTGAATTGCAGAGGAAAGGAGTCGCTGTTGGACAACTTTGCTATTACTGCCGCCGATACAAAAGCAATGACCCGGAAGCTATCATTGCCCAGCGCGCCATTAAAATTAAAGACATCCGGTTCTGCGAAGAGCTCCTTGGGTTTTACACGGTGCTTCTAAATTGCGAATACATCGGCATCAATCCAAACTGCTCAAAGCAGCAACGCAGATCTGCACTGGCTCATGAACTTGGGCACGCTATCTTTGACCGGAAACATGCGGCATCCGGTCAGGCTTTCCAAGATACTTATTTTTATAGTCTCAGCAACGCAAAAGCAGAACGCAGGGCGAATACGTTTGCTGCTGAACTGCTGTTGTCAGATGATGATGTACTGAAACCAATCGGCTTCTATGAATTCAACGCTGACAGGCTTCAGATGGAGGCTTCTCTGCCACCCCACTGCTCCAGCACATACCGTGCCTTGAAATATCACGAGCTTCTGCAGGACTTTCAATACACGCATACAGGATTCGCCACCCTTGAGGAGATCGCACAGGTGGCTGGAATCGAAAAAAACTTTGTTGATTTTAAACTGAACATTCTTACCGTAAAAGGGTACCAACTTCCTGCTGTGCCAGAGCTTAAGAGCAACTTTCTGAAAGATTCCATGAAGAATTGCTCTAAAAGCTACGATTAAACATGGAGGTGACTGCTTATGACAAAAGAACGAGTCTATGTAAAGGTATCCTCCGACTTTGATTCTACAGGCTATATGCAGCCGACATCGATCACATGGTCGGATGGACGTACCTTCCCAATCGAAACAGTGCGCGACTTCCGTCCTGCCGGGACTGCCGATAACAGTTACTCCGGTGACTGCTTTACTGTGCTCATCCAAGGGCAGGAAAAGCACCTGTTCTTTGAGCACCTTGATCCACGCTTCAACGGTCGGTTAGGCCGGTGGTTCGTCGAGAGAGCCGGACATTAACAGCAAAATAACACGAGCACATAGAAAGGGGGAATCACACGATGCAACGCACATATCTTGCGATAGATCTTAAAAGCTATTACGCGAGTGCGGAATGCGCCGCTCGTCACCTCGACCCGCTTACCACAAATCTGGTCGTGGCAGATTCCTCCCGCACTGAGAAAACTATCTGTCTCGCTGTGTCTCCTTCCCTGAAAGCCTATGGCATTCCGGGTCGCGCCAGACTGTTCGAGGTCGTGCAGAAGGTCAAAGAGGTCAATGCGAATCGGTTAAGGGAAGCGGTACGATTAAGAAAAGCTATGTATAAGGACGGTAAGCCATCCTTCTCCTCTGCCTCCTATGATTCCTTATCCCTTGCCGCCGACCCGTCACTCGAACTCTCTTACCTTGTTGCACCGCCTCGGATGGCGTATTATGAAAAGGTGTCGCGGCAGATTTACGGCATCTATCTGAAATACATCGCACCAGAGGACATCGTGGTATATTCCATTGACGAGGTGTTCATCGATGCCACCTCGTACCTGTCCCACTATAATATGACCGCACACGACCTTGCCATGACAATGATCCGGGAAGTGCTTTATACTACTGGCATCACTGCCACCGCCGGGATTGGTACCAATCTATATCTGGCGAAGCTGGCAATGGACATCACTGCCAAACACGCTGCGCCTGACAAGGACGGAGTCCGCATCGCTGAACTGGATGAAGAGAGCTTCCGCTATCTCCTCTGGGATCACAAGCCGCTCACAGACTTCTGGATGACTGGTCCCGGCACCGTCAAGCGGCTAGAAAAGCACGGCATCCATACGATGGGCGAGCTGGCCTATTTCAGCACCGTCAATCAGGATATCTTATATAAGGAATTCGGTGTTGACTCCGAACTGCTGATTGATCATGCTTGGGGGCTGGAACCCTGCGGTATGAAAGAGATCAAGGCCTACAAGCCCAGCACCAACAGCATCTCCGAAGGTCAGGTACTCTCCTGCCCTTACCCATATGACAAAGCCAGAATCATTGTCATGGAGATGGCTGACAGCTTAGTATTACAGTTGACGGACAAAGGTCTGGTTACGGACAGCCTGACACTGGATGTGGGCTATGACCGTGAAAACTGTGACAACGGCAAGTACAGAGGTCCGGTACACATTGACCACTACGGCCGCACTGTTCCGAAAGGTGCTCATGGCAGCACAAAACTGGATAATCCGACCAACCTCGGAAGCATCCTGATCTCTGCCACAACTGAGCTGTTCGAGAGAATAGCTGATAAAACCCTGACGGTAAGACGGATCACAATAGCTGCCAACCGTGTGATCAAAGATGAGGGATTCTTCCAAGTTGACCTATTCACGGACACAACCAAGTTGGAAAAAGAGAAAAAGCTGCAAAATGCGATGCTGGGTCTCAAGAAGAAGTTCGGCAAAAACGCCGTACTAAAAGGAACTAACTATCTGGATGGTGCAACGATGAGAGAAAGAAATCAGCAGATAGGCGGCCACAAGGCCAAGTAAGGAGGGAGAACATGGACTACAAGAACACACCGGAAGGCAGGGCCGTCCAAAGTAAGTATGGCAAAATCCTCCATGCCTCCCGCCCGGAGCCGCCACATAATCATCCCCGTATGCCGATGTCAAATCGAGCTAAAATCTTCTCTCCGTTTGCCGCCTTACGAGGCTATGAGGATGAGATTGCATCTGAGGGCAGGGATCACCTCAAAGGAAATAGAATCGAACTGTCTGAAGAAGGTAAGGAAGCTCTGAACCAAAAGATCAGCCAGCTTCGGAAGGGACAAAAGGTCACAATTAAATATTTCACGGATGGCTACTATGAAGATATAGCCGGGGTACTGGATGCTGTGGATGCGATAAGCAAAGAACTGCGAATTTACACAGGTTTTATAAATAATACCGGCAAAGAGCTGCCGACCATTATTGCATTTGAGGATATATTAGAGATTGGGGTGAATATGACTTGAATTACTATTTTTGCGATGCCTGCCGTTACTGCTTCTCTGCTGAGAAGCTGCCAGATCGATGCCCCGACTGCGGAGCACAAATATATAAAGAGAAGCCAGCGGTGCGCTTGGCGAATAAAAATGAAATAGAGGAATTGCTCAGAATACGGGCAGAAGATAATAACTGACCAACGCCCCACTGTGTATCACACACAGCGAGGGCTTTTTTGAACTCCAGGAGCTCATTTTATTTCCGTCACAAACTATATATCATGCACCATAAACTTCCACCATAAGCCGTATCCCGACTTTCAGACCTTCCTCAAAAGCAGTTTTCTCCCATGCACAGCAAACAGTTCCCTGCCGGTCCATGATTTTCTCCCAGAGCGGAATCTTATCTCCGACATAGTCATCTACCAACCTATCCATTCCTTCCAAGCTGCGCAGCCACTCTTCCAGTTCCTTTTCCTTGGCCTTTGCTGCTTTTCCGGCAACTGTGTTTTTCTCTACTGGGTTTTTCTCTGTGTAATGCTCGTAGATCAGATCCAGCAGATTCTCCACCGGTGGGTAATACTCCGGCTCTGTTTTCTTCAAATACTCCTCCAGCATTTCCTTCAGTTTTTCTATAATGCTACCGTCCTTCCCAACTGAGATTCACCTCCTCAGTTACGGCACATATTACCGTAGACTTTTGCACATAGCAACCTATTTTTTGCGGTCTTTCGTACACCCCATCTTTTCCTTTACTTCATCTGGCACATCGATCAGCCCGAACCGATAGAACATCCCGTAGATGTAAGTCACGCCCCGGATATCCCCCAGAGCTTTGGGTCTCTCTACTACTTCACCTTTTATATTTCCCAGTGCCAAAACTATAGAACTCCATGCCAGACTTTTACTCTTCTCCCGGCGGTCGATCCACAGTTCTCTTGTGTACTCACCGTTCCTGCCTTTTTTAATTTCGTAAGAGAATGGCAACCCAGAGTAAGTTTTGAATTTCACTCCGGCATAGGCCAGAACCACACCCCATAAGTTCTCTTCTGTCGGATCAGCCCTCCACCGCTTCATCGCTCTGTATCTCCGTTGCCGCTCTGCTCCAACACTGATTTTCTCCTTTTCTGTACTTGGAAAGTACACGCCTTTCTGATAAGGTAGGTACGAAGTAACGGAGGCTTTGGAAAGGTTAAGCGCCTTTGCGGTTGAGAGTATGGAGGTTTTGTAGTCTTGTGTTTCTCTGTACTCCTCAAATGTATCCTGCACCTTCTCGGCCACTTCCGATTCATACACACCGTCTGTGATGAGGAGCTTCCGGACTTTGATAGGATTTAGGTTCAGAGCATCGCCGATGGTCTGCAAGGACATCTCAGAATCATAAAGTGCCACAGCAGCATCCATCTGCTCTTTCAGATTCTTCCCGGCATCGTACTCCGGCTTCAGCTTCTTCCGGCCTCCGCCGGGCTTCCGGGGTTTATATGCTCTTTTCTCTCCCATAATTATTCGTGCAACTCCAGCGGCAGTCCGTCCGGGTCATGAAAGAAAGTCATTTTCTTGCCGGTATAATCATCAACTCGAATCGGCTCACATTCAATGCCAACTTCTACCAGTTCTCTGACCGTCTGCTCCACGCTATCCACGCAGAACGCAAGATGACGTAGCCCACAGGCTTCCGGGCGGTTCACACGCTTCGGAGGATTTTCCTCAGCGAAAATCTCCAGCTCTGTGTGTTCATTCACTCGCAGATCCAGCTTCCAATCCTTACGCTCTGGACGATAGTTTTCTCTGATGACTGAGAATCCCAGTTTGTTTACATAGAAATCCTTTGCGGCTTCATAATCGGATACGATGATTGCAATGTGATGTATTTTTGATAAGTTCATTTTGTGTCACGCTCCTTTTTATTTTCGTTATAAACTATATAGCCACCTTCAAAATATACCGTGTGATCTTCTCGCTGGAGTTCAGTTTGTCCACACGGCATTTATTTTTTTGGTTCTTGTTTATTTCAGCTTTTCGAGGATCTCGTCCGCACTCATGCCGCTTGCCAGCAGCTTCTTCAGTACACTCTCGGCTTCAGCCTTCTTTGCTTCTTCAGCTGCTTTCTGATCTGCTTTGGCTTTCTTGGCTTCGAGCTTGACCACTTCTTTCTCGGCGGACTTCAGTTCGGATTTCTTAGCTTTCAGGTCGGCCTTCTTTTCTTCGATATACTTCTGGATTTCCTCTACCTCTGCGGTAAGAGTTTGGATGACAGACTGCTTCTCTGCAATCTGGGACGCGATATCAGATTTGGTGTGGTTCTTGCTTCCTTTGGTTCTGGGCATAATATGTAGACCTCATTTCTATGTTCATATTGTATTGTTTAGCCGTACTTATTTCTTATCCTTACAGTCCTCTTCATCCTGAGAGAATTGGAGATATTTTGTGCCTCGTATAGCGTCTGCATAATATCCACCGTCATTTTTTGTGCTTAGCTCCGCTGTACCTCGTACCATACTTTCATCCATCGGTCCACTTTTTCTGCTCGCCTCAAGTGCTTTTCTAATATCTTCTTTATCTGACATTGTTTTTCCTTCTTTCTTTTATATACCTATAAAAATGCTAACCACCGCAAGGGATATTAACGTCACCGTGCTCACACAAAATAATCCAACACATTTGTTAAATGCTGTGTACTTCTTTTCCAAAATTGCATTATTGTTATCTGTGTTCTGAGCGTAAATACTTCCGATAAATCTTACCGCTGTCGTGTCCTTTTCATCCGGCAGACCTTCAGTTAATAAAAGTCCTGCATCTAATCGTCCGAATCTCATGCTTCTTAATAGATTGACCGACATAATAAGCATCGCAACATTACTTACAATAGCTATAACAAGTAAGAGGGCATAGATTATTATCCCATATAATTCTGGTTTCGTTTGAGGCAAATTCACATTTCCAGCTTTTTCGATTTGTGTTGTCAACAGGACAAATATAAATGCACAAGCCGCCAATAGAATATACACCTTATTTTCTAGCTTTTCTGCACGTGTTACACAATAGTCATATTCAGCTTTTATTGCTTCAAAGCATATGGAAGCACTTGACTCTTCATTATTTGTTGTGTTTGCCTCCACATCGGCTACTTCCACTTGGTATATCTGATCATTTACCTTCACATTATATCTGTTCATCTATTCACATCTTTTCATTATCACATCTTCACATCTCAGCCGATCATAAGATCGTTGCCTGCTGCTCACCACGAAGAGGTGTGTGATTATCAGAGCAGCGTAGGGATCTACCGCTCCCAGTATATCACAATTTCATCCAGTTTTACAGACGCTTTCTTGCCTTCATTACTGAACAATACATCAATCCGCCAATCATCCCACCGACTGTGTTATAGAAGATATCTGATAGCTGGAATGTTCCCAAGCGAAGCAACAACTGCAACATCTCAATGCTTATCGAGAAGATGAACGCTATCTTTCCGCTATTGCACAGTATCTTCTTCCAGCCGTTTCCTATCTTTTCTTTGAACGTCCACATCGCTACAGCTGAAAACGGTACCATCATAATTACGTTCTCGATGCACTCGGTGGTCAGCTTCTGTTCGCCATTCACAGTCTCCCAGATGCCCCAGCCACCCATGACATCGGATAAAGGATTCATCCAAAGATTGCGGTTTAACAGAGTTCGGAACAGAATAAGTGAAGTCACAAAGGCCAGGAAGAACAGTTTCCGAAAGAACACACTCTCCTTGAATTTCTGATACCATGTCACTATGGCGTTCTTCCAGCCTTTGCCGGCTTCTTGAGGTTCATAAGCATATAGATAGAAAAACATGACTAGGAAGGAAAGCAGGATTGAAAACCCAAACGGCTCATACAGCGCAGTCAGGATGTTTGTGAGAATCTTTCCGAGTAAATCAATCGATTCTTTCATCATCGTTTACAGGTCACTGAACAGGTCAGCCTTATACACGCCGTTCTCCAGCATCTTCTTAAAGCTGTCCTTTACTGCTGCGACATCCTCGTGATAGGTCATGCCGTACCAGGTGTCGTTGGTCTTCAGAACCTTCACAGACATCTTGCCCTGCTCCAGCAGTTCACCGATGAAGATTGGGATCAGATATTCTGCTTTTAGCGGATTGCACAGGACTTCTTTCTCGAAGAACTCCTTGAAGCCCTCCTCTAGCACATCCAGAAAATCAGGAGTCAATCCCCACATATTCATGGATACCAGAGAATTCACATCCACAGCTATGCCGTCTGCTTCTGCCCCAGTTGCAGTTTTTACAATATTCTTGGTCTCTACAACCTCAGTCAGATTATTCTGATCGTCCATCTTACAGATGCCACGGGTCACACCACCATTATCGGACAGCGTATTTTTCAGAACAAAACCTGCCATACAGGACTTACCGCCATTCACCAGATACTCATGAACAGCCTTAAAGCCCTCCTTACCATAGTAATCATCTGCATTAATCACAATAAACGGGGTATCAATCACATTTTTCGCTGCAAGCACAGCCTGACCGGTTCCCCACGGCTTTGTCCGACCTTCTGGCATAGTTCCCGGAATATCGTTAATATCCTGGAAAGCATAGTCAACAGTTACATTATGAGAGGAGCAAATAGAGTCAATACGATCACCGATAACCTCTTTGAACTCTTTCTCGATATCCTTGCGGATGATAAATACCACATGATTAAATCCTGCTTCGATTGCATCATGGATGGAATAGTCCATAATGATATGGTTAGCATCATCAACCGGCTCCAACTGCTTAATTCCCGTTCCAAATCGGCTGCCGATACCAGCTGCCATGATAAGTAATGTTGTATTCATTGTTTTTTCTCCAAGTTTTTTCTATCAAATTGATTTTATCATAGTTTTTATTCTCCACATCTCTGCCGATCATAGATCGTTGCCTACTGCTCACCACGAAGAGGTGTGTGAAGGTTTGAGCAACCACCGTGTGAGAATTCACACAGTTTTATTTTTCCTAATACAGACACTAATTCGACAGCATTCGACTTTTGGGACATATTTAGTTCATTTTGCGTTTACAGTTTAGTACTCTTTCTTCAAGGCTCCTGAATGTTCTTCCACGAACTGTGCTATTACGTTCTCATATCCTTCCGGATCTTTTCTATAGTTCTCTGCATGATTAGCTCCATGAACCACATACAACTGTTTTTCACTGCTACAACTATCATAAAGTCTGTATGCCATAGATAGTGGTGCTTGTGTATCTCTGTCTCCGTGTATAATTAAGATTGGAATATCCGTCTGTGAAACAGCTTTGCAAGCGTCTGCCTTACTTATACAAAAGTGTCCCCATACGCTAGTTCCCATCTCAACAAAGAAGTCAAACATCCTTGTCGGGATATAATCCGGAAGGTGACTCTTGCAATTCACATCTATCATTTCCATTGTGGAAGTAAATCCACAATCATCAATAATCCCTCTCACTGATTTAGGTAATCCCAGATTGCTACTCATCATTGCAATTGAAGCACCCGTTGACACTCCCATAAAGAAAACCGCCTTTTCTTCTCCAAAGCGTTCTACAGCCCAGTTTGCCCAAGCCTTGCAATCATATTGCTCTATAACGCCTAATGTTGAAAATTCGCCTTCACTTTCATCATGTGCACGCATGCTAACTAAAAGAAGATTCCAACCTTGATTTTTTGTAATTTTATAAGTCGGCTCTCCGCTTACATATCCATTACTCCAAAGACCATGAAAGAATATAATCAAAGGTGCGTTCTTATCTCTTTCGTAATAGTGACCCACAAGATTTATTCCGTCTGAAGCCTTTATTGTAACAGTTTCATTCTTCTCTTTTCGTATATTATACGCATCCACAAGAAGGTTGTATATGTAGTCATCTGCTGTTCCCATGTTCAGCCATGACGTTTCCCTTCGTACACATGCTTTTTGAAAAACAAATCGGCTTCCACAGAGAGACATCAGTATAACAATTACAAAAGTCGTAGCTATTCCGATTTTTATTCGTTTTTTCGTTTTCATAAGATTTAAAGGTCATTACTTGACCTGCTAGAGTCCAAAATACACTATGCCAATTTCTTCAAAATCCATCCAACAAGTTTCTGCTCACCACAATAATATGACAGGATTGACAAAGCGACCGTAATAAAGAGCTCCCTGCGCCCCTTTTCTTTTTCCATTTGTCGAGCAACTTCTTTATATGCAATATAATCGCTTTTACTTTTAAAACTTAAAAGTATCTTTCAGTCCCAGCCACTTCTGGTCTTTATCACTCAGGTTCAGTGCCGTACCGTCTTCCAGCGTATAGCCCTCTGCGCTTGCACTGCCCTTGTATTCGCCCTTCAGCTCCGGCCACTCAATGCCGATTTCCGGGTCGTTCCAAGCCATGCCGCCCTCATCGTTCGGATGCCAGAAGTCGTTGACTTTGTAGCAAAACTCTGCTTCATCACTCAGAACCAGGAATCCATGCGCAAAACCTTCCGGGATGAGAAACTGCTTCTTGTTCTCGGCCGACAAGGTAACACCATACCATTTGCCGTAGGTCGTAGAATCACTTCTAAGATCAACAGCGACATCAAACACAGTTCCGCGCACAGCGCGTACCAGCTTGCACTGCGGATACTGCTTCTGGAAATGCAAACCGCGCAGCACGCCCTTCGTGGACATTGACTGATTATCCTGTACAAAATGAATGTCGATGCCAGCTTCCTTCATATCTTTTTCGTTGTAGGTTTCCATAAAATAGCCACGGGCATCACCGTGCACAGCAGGCTCAATAACACAAAGACCCTCGATGCCGCCTACATTTTTCTCAACGTTAATCTGTCCCATCTTCTCTATCTCCTCTTACTGCTCGATTTCTTTCAGGTAACGGCTCAGTGCATCCTGCCAAGTCGGAAGTGGAGTAAATCCTGCTTCCACCAGCTTGCTCTTATCTAAGCGACTGTTGAACGGACGAGCTGCCTTGCTCAGACCATACTCTGCCGTGGTCACCGGCAGGACTTCCGTCTTATATCCAGCCTGGCGATAGATTTCTTTCGTGAAATCATACCAGCTGATATAGCCGCCCTCATTGGTGGCGTGATAATAGCCGTACTTCTCGGTTTCATTCATATCAACGAGCAGTCGAGCCAAATCATATGTATAGGTCGGTGTGCCGATCTGGTCATTGACCACACGGACAGTGTCGTGTGTCTTACCAACATTCAACATGGTTTTGATAAAATTCTTACCATTCAGACCAAACACCCAAGCAATACGGACAATGAAATACTTCTCCAGCGTCTGGCTGACTGCCAGTTCACCTTCCAACTTCGTCTGACCATACACATTCAGCGGCTTGTAATCCTTGCAGTCCGGCTGCCAAGGCTCAGTACCCTGACCATCAAACACATAATCCGTGCTGATATAGGTCATTTTGCAGTTCAACTTCTTGCAGACATCTGCAATGTTCTGAGTACCGCCTGCATTGATTGCACGGACTTTCGCTACTTTATCGTCATCCTCTGCCATATCCACAGCAGTCCATGCTGCACAGTGGATCACGGCATCCGGATTTACTTCTGTAATTACTTTTTCAACAGCGTCCTTATCAGTAATATCCAGTGCTATATACGGAGCCTTCGTCACCGCAGAATCATCAGCAACACCACTGTAGTTTTCCTGAATATCAGAACCAACACCTTCATGACCGCGCTTCAGCAGCTCATTCATCACATCATGGCCCAACTGACCGCCAACGCCTGTTACAAAAAACTTCATGTTCTTTCCTCCTTTGGCTTTTAGCGGTTGCTGTACATTTTCTCGTAGTAGTTCTGATACTCACCACTGATGATGGTCTCCCACCACTCACGGTTATCAAGGTACCACTGAATAGTCTTCTTAATACCATCCTCAAACTTGGTCTCCGGCAGCCAGCCCAGCTCATTGTGGATCTTGGTCGGGTCGATAGCATAGCGCATATCATGGCCCTTACGATCGCCAACATGAGTGATCAAGCTTTCCGGCTTGCCCAGCTCCTTGCAGATGATCTTCACAATCTCGATATTCTGCTTCTCGTTATGGCCGCCAACGTTATAGACCTCACCAACGCGGCCCTTGTGGATAATCAGGTCAATGGCCTTGCAGTGATCTTCAACATACAGCCAGTCACGGACGTTCAGGCCCTCGCCGTAAACAGGCAGCGGCTTATCTGCCAGTGCATTAGCAATCATCAGCGGAATCAGCTTCTCCGGGAAGTGATACGGACCATAGTTGTTGGAGCAACGGGAAATGGTCACAGGCAGACCGTAGGTACGGTGGTAAGCCAGAACCAGCAGGTCAGCGGCAGCCTTGGAGCTACTGTACGGAGAGCTGGTGTGAATCGGAGTTTCCTCGGTGAAGAACAGATCAGGACGATCCAGCGGCAGGTCACCGTAAACTTCATCGGTAGAAACCTGATGATAACGCTGGATACCGTACTTGCGGCAAGCATCCATCAGCACACTGGTACCGATAATATTGGTCTGGAGAAAGATACCAGGATTTTCGATAGAACGGTCAACATGAGATTCTGCCGCAAAGTTGACCACGATGTCCGGATGTTCTTCTTCAAACAGTTTATCCACTGCTTCGCGATCGCAGATATCTGCCTTCACAAAGCGGAAATTCGGGTTATCCATAACAGGTGCCAGTGTGGACAGATTGCCTGCATAGGTCAGCTTGTCCAGACAGATGATCCGGTAATCCGGATACTTCTTCAGCATATGGAATACAAAGTTACTACCAATAAAACCAGCGCCGCCGGTAACAATAATATTCATGATTTATTCTCCTCTACACTTATCTTTTGGTTCTTCTTTTATTAATACAGATGTTCCTGATACTTGCCGTCCATGACATCTTTCAGATACTGTCCATACTGGTTCTTCTTCATGACCTCATAGACTTCCATCAGTTCATCCTTGCTGATCCAACCATTCAGATATGCGATTTCCTCCAGACAGGCAATCTTACGATGCTGATGCTGTTCCACGGTCTTCACAAAGTTGGTAGCATCCACCAAGCTCTCATGTGTACCAGTGTCCAGCCAAGTGAAGCCCTGACCCAACAGTTCTACATTTAGGGTGCCGTCTTCCAGATAAATACGGTTCAGATCGGTAATTTCTAATTCACCACGGGCAGACGGTTTCAAATTCTTGGCAAACTCGACTACACGGTTATCATAGAAGTACAGGCCAGTCACGCAATAGTTGCTCTTCGGATGTTCTGGCTTTTCCTCGATAGAAATGGCCTTACCGTTCTTGTCAAACTCCACAATACCAAAACGCTCCGGATCGTCTACATAATAGCCAAACACCGTTGCACCCTTGCCGTTTTCTGCCTTTTCCACTGCTGCATTTAATCTCTTCTTCAATCCGTGGCCCGCAAAGATGTTATCGCCCAGCACCATAGCCACAGAGTCATTACCAATAAAATCGGCGCCAATGATAAAGGCCTGTGCCAGTCCATCCGGTGATGGCTGAACCGCATAAGTCAGATTTACACCAAACTGGTGTCCATCACCCAGCAGATTCTCGAAACGAGGTGTATCCTGCGGTGTGGAAATAATCAAAATATCGCGGATGCCAGCGTTCATCAGAACAGACATCGGATAATAAATCATCGGTTTGTCGTAGATTGGCAAAAGCTGTTTACTTGTTACTTTTGTTAATGGATACAGACGTGTGCCTGAACCTCCTGCTAAAATTATGCCTTTCATAACTCTTCCTCCTCTGAAGCAATCCAAATTAATTTAAATTGCTACGCTCTATCAATAATTGTAGTATTTTTTCTGCCGGCCAATACTGCCTACTACAGCTACATTCATCAATTGTTATTGTGCGGAAGAATTTCCCAATAATACTTTTCAACTTCTTCCACTTCATTAAAAATCGTATAATTCTTTCGGTTTTCGGCAATCCGCCTTTTTGCCAATTCCTCTGTCCATCCTATTACTTTAGCTGGGTTCCCTCCAACGATAGCACCTTTCGGAACATTTTACCAGCCCCAATTTCCCTCCATAATAATACATACACTTATCCAAACATAAAACCAAACTGGTTTTC